>Ga0302320_10002028_pt1 | contig 48310 bp, 39 predicted proteins | sample Bog_T0_3_FD_202130 | JGI IMG/M metagenome (GOLD analysis project Ga0302320, IMG submission 202130) | Peat permafrost microbial communities from Stordalen Mire near Abisko, Sweden - Bog_T0_3 | ecosystem: Environmental > Terrestrial > Soil > Wetlands > Peat | place: Sweden: Abisko, Stordalen Mire... | reverse complement strand
CAATCTGTGCGTCTGATTTTATTTTTAATAAAGTAAGCGGGATGCCAATGTGGTTATTCAAGTTGCCCTGTGTGGTATATGTTTTATAAGATGCCGACAACACAGCATGAATGATCTCCTTGGTAGTTGTTTTTCCATTGCTCCCGGTAATGGCGAGGAAAGGAATATTGAATTGCAGGCGATGGTGCTTTGCAAGCTGTTGTAAGGTTGTCAGCACATCATCAACCTGAATGATTTTTCCTGAAGCTTCATGTACGGGTTCATCAACAATTGAGTAAGCAGCACCTTTATCGATTGCCTGTTTTGCAAAAAGATTGCCATCGAAATTATTCCCCTTCAATGCAAAAAAAATATCTCCTTCCTTAAGCAGTCTTGTGTCTGTTTGCACAGAAGGATGATCCTTAAAAATTTTGTAAAAATCTTCAATCGAAATCATAGTGACAAACCTACGTGAAAAGTTGATAAGTTGAAAAGTTGATATGCTTAAATGCTATCGGTTATCCGGGAAATAATAAAAGCCACCCGAAAAAGGATGGCTTTTATTTTGAAAAATACTTATTAACTATTGCTTACGTGTATTCTGTTTTCTCTGTTTGTAGTTGATACCTGTCTGCCTCCCGTTTCCTGCAGGGCTTCCCACTCTGTCCATTGCGCAGCGGAACCCAACTGTTGAACTTGCCTGATCTTCTTCCAGGAAACGGCGTGTGCCGGGGCTGAGCCAGTAAGCGCGGTCATTCCAACTGCCTCCCTTTATGACTCTTGATTTATCACTGATAAGGGTTGTAAAGCCATAGCCATAATGGCTTGCGGAATCGGTATTGTATTTTACGCCGGTAACCAACGAATCGCCATCGAGGTAGTTGATGACATTGCCTTTTTGATAGTTGCGCCGGTTTTTGCTTTCCTCATCGGTCACATCGCGCATTTTAATGCGGCCTAAGCTATCCCTTTCCGCCTTATTTTCTTTGCCAAGATCCACCGTTTGAAATTTATTGCCACGGAATGGGGCAACATCGTCCACATCAATATTAGACATCGGACGGTAAACATCCTGTACCCATTCGCTAACATTGCCGGACATATTATAAAGACCAAAGCCATTGGGGAAGAATGAAGTGACAGGTGCAGTGTACACAGCATTGTCATTCAGGCCACCCGCAACTCCCATATTATCACCAGAGCCACGTTTGAAGTTAGCAAGGAAAGTTCCCTGCCATGAGCCGTGGCGCGTATCGCGCAGGCCATTCACGTTATTGCTCCATGAGTAGACTTGTTTGTTGACAACCAGTTCCTCGCCGCGCTTGCTGTCTTTTTTGCTTGGTATCGGATTCTGATTGATATATCCCAATGCGGCGTATTCCCATTCTGCTTCCGTTGGAAGGCGATAATTGGGTAATAAAATGCCATCTTCAAAATTTACCTGCGTTCTTGGAGTGCCATTAGGGTTCTTTAAGGTATTCTTTTTCGATTTTGCAGCAGTACCGGGAGTAGGCTGATACTCACCTACCAGATAAGCTTTGGTGTTAAAATTTTCCTGGCCAATGCCCTGAATATTTTTCAATGAATTTTTGTTGATGAAGCCTTTGTCAACAAGTGCTTTTTCGTTGACGCGGTCGCTTCTCCACAGACAAAAGTCATGTGCCTGTCTCCAGGTTACACCCACGACAGGGTAATAATTATAAGAAGGATGGCGAAAATAATACTCGACCAAAGGTTCATTATAAGCCAGTTCTGTTCTCCACACTAAGGTGTCAGGCAAAGCCCCGTCGCGCACAGCTTTAAACTCATCGCCGTCAAAAACATTATTGATCCAGTAAAGGTATTCACGGTAATGAACGTTGGCGACCTCTGTTCTGTCGATATAAAAAGAGTTCACTGTTACTCTTCTGGGAACATTGTTCCAGTCGCTCATGACGTCTTCCTCAGTCGCCCCCATTGTGAAAGTGCCTCCCTGAACAAAGACAAGACCAGGCCCTGTGCGCTGTTCTTTTTCAAGCGATACCTGATAGCCGCCCATGTTCTTATCATTATAATTCCATCCGGTAACGGAGGATTGTTCGGGTTTCTTACTGCATGAAGTGATCAACATAACAGAAGATGCGAGAAGAGCAAGGTTTTTCAGATTCATTTTTATGATCATTTAGCCGTGATTTGAAACTGGATAAACGCAATTTTTATTCAAATATTGTATTGTGAAATATTGCTTACCCAAAAGGATATACTAATCTGCGAATATAAGCTGTTTCGGCATAAACGCATAAGTATAAACCCTTGTTTTGATTAGCAAAAATGCGATTTGCTTATATGTTAACGAAATGAGCCAATATCCGGGTCGATTATAGCCAGGCAAACTATCTATAAACTCATAAAATTCAATTTCATGAACAATAAATAGCTTTACAGGTCGTTGGAGTGAAAATCAATAACGGCTGATGGGAATAATGGCATCAGGTTTCTATTGTTGTAAAAGATTTCAGAAATCAGGGTTGTTAAAATCTCCAACCGTAAATCTGTTAAAATTTAAGCCCGTGTTTATACATTTATGTTTCAAAGCTTTTGTTTGAAAGCATTTTAATTTTTAATGTTGACGGGATATTGAAAAAGATATTCAGGAAAAGCAAGCTAAACCTTTTAAAGCTAAATTACAAAACACATGAAACGATTGACCTTCAGGCTGACTGCATTTTTATTGTTTGCTACGGGATTTAATTTACTGAATGCGCAAAGCACAGGACCTATCAATATTGTTACGACAGCCGTTCCCTTTTTAAGGATATCGCCGGATGCAAGAGCAGGTGGCATGGGGGATCTGGGAGTGGCCACATCTGCAGACGCCAGCTCAGCCTTATATAATAATGCCAAGACACCATTTGCGAAACATGATATAGGTATTGGGCTCACTTATACTCCGTGGCTCAAAGATCTTGGGCTGAATGATGTTTACTTATTGGCGGCGTCTGGCTTTTATAAATTAAATGATAAGCAGGCATTATCTGCTTCTATCAGGTATTTTAGCTTGGGCAATATACAGTTCACAGACAATAGCGGCAATCCTCTTAATACAGGCCAGCCTAGAGAATTCGGGGCTGATTTTGGCTATTCCCAAAAACTTTCTGACAGACTATCAATAGGTCTCGCGCTGCGCTATATTCATTCCAACCTTGCCGCAGGCGCACCAGGAACTACCACCACTTATAAACCAGGCACAGCCGTTGCCGGAGATGTTTCTTTGTTCTATAGCCTTGCACAGGAAAATGGCCAGGGCTGGAATTTCGGGCTTACTGCGACCAATCTGGGCACAAAAATTGGCTATACCAACGATGCCACGCAAAAGGATTACATACCTGCTAACTTAAGCATCGGGGCTGCATACACTGCCGTGTTCGACGAGCAAAATAAAATTACATTCGGCCTGGATCTTCATAAGCTATTAGTACCTGCAGCGCCGACCTCCACTGGCAATGATTCGATAGATGCTATAAACCTTACGACTTACAGAAGCGAAACAGTAGTTAGCAGTTGGTTTAAATCTTTCAGCGGGCCAAGCCAGCTTAGCCTGATCAACGGTTCAATTGGGGCTGAATATTCTTACGATAATCAGTTCTTTCTGCGTGTGGGCTACTATTACGAATCTGCCAGCCAGGGTGACAGAAAATATTTTACAGCAGGCGTTGGCGTTAAATACAATGTGATCGGGCTTAACTTTTCCTACATTGCTCCTTCGGGTAATGGGGTGACCCGAAATCCTTTGTCGAATACATTGAGGTTTGGTCTGGTGTTCGATTTAGACAATAATGACAACAGCAGTAACAGCAGCAGTACGCCAAGCAATCAATAATTGCACAGTTAAGAATAACAAGATAATTTTGAAGCACTGAACCCTGAATTGAAGAAGGGGCAGTGCTTTTCTTTTTAACAGATAACTATGTCTTACAGGATCGGGTTTGGTATAGATTTTCATCAATTAGCCGATGGGCGCGATTTATGGCTCGGCGGAATTAAAATCCCACACAGCAAAGGGGCATTAGGGCACAGTGATGCAGATGTGCTGCTTCATGCAATTTGCGATGCCATGCTTGGGGCTTTGAGCCTTGGTGATATCGGTGTTCATTTTCCGGATACGGACGCTTCCTATAAAAACATTGACAGCAAGATTTTGCTTCGGAAGACTTTTGATCTGATAAAACAAAAAAAATACGTGGTTGTGAATGTTGATTCTTCCTTATGCCTGGAAGCGCCTAAAATAAAACCATACACAGATGCCATGCGGAGCATCATCGCATCAGTGCTTGAAATAAGCACTGATGATGTTTCCATAAAAGCTACCACAACAGAAAAAATGGGCTTCGTAGGCCGTGGGGAAGGGCTGGTTGCATATGCCAATGTGCTGCTCAAAAAAGAAGGTAATTTATAATCCGTAAATGAACCTGCAGGATTGCTAACCAGCTATTAAACAATTATCCGCTATCCTTCTTACCTTTGCGCCCATGCCAAAATTGAAGGTGAAGATTATCAATCAATCCGGCAATGCGCTTCCGGAATATGCAACTGAGGGATCATCCGGCATGGATATACGCGCTAACCTGACTGAGGCTGTAGTGCTGAAGCCGATGGAGCGAAAGCTGATACCAGCAGGATTTTTTATGGAGCTTCCCATGGGCTATGAAGCACAGGTCCGGCCTCGCAGCGGGCTGGCGCTCAAACAAGGAATCACCTGCCTGAATTCACCGGGAACAGTAGATGCCGATTATCGTGGCGAGATTAAAGTAATACTCATCAATCTTTCGCAGGAAGAGCAAGTCATACATCATGGCGACAGAATAGCACAAATGGTGATTGCCAAGGTGGAAAAAATAAAATGGAAAGAGGTTGAAAAAATCAATGAAACCAAACGCAATCAAGGTGGGTTTGGGCACACGGGTAAATCATAGCTCAATGAAAGGAATATTCTACGCAGCAGGCATTTGGCTGTTTTTTTTGATTGGGGCAAGCTGCCATTCAGCAAAAAAAATCCAGAAGGTGATTTCCAATTCAAAAAAGGACACGGCACACTCTGTAGTGATCGCTGAGAACCCAAAGGAAGACTCCATCCGGTTCATTACCGATATATTCAGCCATGTAGAAAAAAACCGCATTGATTTCAAAACATTTTCAGCAAAAATGAGGGTGAACTATGAAGGCAGCGATGGGAGAGACTATGACGTGACGGCGCACCTTCACATGCAAAAAGACAGTGTAATCTGGATTGCTGTAGAAGGCTTATTGGGCAGTGAAGCATTGAGAATACTCATTACGCCCGACAGCGTTAAAATAGTGAACAAACTGAACAAAGAATTAATATTCCGCTCGGTAAGCTATCTGCAGGAAACCGCCAGGATGCCGCTTGATTTTAAGTCTTTGCAGGATTTGCTGATCGGCAATCCTGTTTATCTTGACAGCAATATTGTTTTTTACCGGAAAGAAGCCAGCGCTATTTCTATTTTGAGCCTCGGAAAAATGTTCAAGAATTATCTTACACTTAACAATGATAGCTATACGCTGCAGCATTGCAAACTGGATGATGTAGATGTGATGCGAGCAAGAACTTCTGACCTTACATATGGAGATTATGAGGGGAATTTTTCTACCTACCGTAAGATTTCATTCGCAGAAAAATCCAAAACAGATATTGAAATCGTTTTTAAGCAATTTAAATTTAACGAGGTTTTAAGTTTCCCGTTTCCTATACCTAAAAATTATAAGCGCAAATAAGCGTTATAGGATTTATTTTGCAGCGTCGTCCAGTTGAATCCAATCCGCCCCTGTGCATTTGTAAATTTATTAAAGCAATGCTATGATAAAACGGCTCTCAGGAATCTTTTTCAGTTTGATTTTATCGACTGCTTCATTTTCGCAACAACCCGCACAAAGCCGCAGCGATCTGGAGAGGGAGCGTGCTGACATTCAAAAGCAGATTGAAGATGTGACACAATCGTTAAATGAGACTAAAAGGAACAGGAAAGAGACACTGGGGCAGTTGGCCTTGCTGCAGAAAAAATTGCGCCTCCGTGAATCTGCCATACAAAACATCAATGCACAGGTGAATTATATACAGAATGACATGAACCAGTCCTGGAGGGAGATATTGAAATTGCGCAAAGAACTGGATACGCTTAAGATTCAATATGAGGAAAGCGTGGTGTATGCATATAAGAACCGGAGCAACTATGATTTCCTGAATTTTATTTTTTCTGCATCCAGTTTTAATGATGCGGTGAAGAGGGTAGAATATTTAAAATCGTATAGGGCATACCGTGAGGAAAGAGCACAGAACATTGCCCGTACTCAGGTGTTGCTTCAAAGCAAGATATCGGGGTTAAAAGTGCAACGTGAAGAGAAGGATGTGGTACTAAAAAAGCAGAACAAAGAAAAAGAAGTGCTGGAAGATGAGAAAAAGGAAAAAGATCAGTTTGTATCCAAATTGAAATTGCGGGAAAGAGAATTGCAGAAAGACCTTGCTACCAAAAAAAGGCAGGATAATAAGCTGCAGGCGGCATTGCGAGCAGCTATTAACCGTGAAGTAAAACTGGCAAGAGACAGAGAAGCCGCTGAAGAAAAAAGGCATGTTGCAGAGAATGCCGCAAATGCAAAAGAAAGTAATAATGCGACTTCGAATCCGGCAATAAAACCCTCTAATATCATTAATGTGGCTCCTGCCAAGACCAAAAGCCACCCACTGGATCCAACGCCAGAAGGAATGATTGTTTCAGAGAATTTTGAAAAAAACAAAGGCAGGCTGCCCTGGCCTGTTGAAATCGGGCATGTCACTGTCCCATTTGGCTTTTACAATGTTGAGGGACTGAAGGGAATAGAGGGTAACAGCCCGGGCATAACTATTGAAACTCAGGTAGGTATCGCCGTTAAGGCGGTATTTGATGGCCAGGTTTCGTCCGTTTTTAATATTGAAGGCACTTCTGCGATTTTAATTCGTCATGGCAAATATTTTACCTCGTACAGCAATCTTTCTTCTGTCAGTGTGACCAAAGGAGAAACCGTGAAAGCAGGCCAGGTGATAGGAAAAGCCGGAGACAATGCGGATGGGACCGGAGAAATCCAGCTTATATTGATGAATGAATTTAAGAACCTCAATCCGGAGCAGTGGTTGAGAAGAAAATAATGATTTTGGAGATTTTTATTTCCTGATTTCCAGCTAAATAGCTGATATTTTCAGCGCTGAGACCCGAGTGGTTAAGTTGATACTTCAATCCGGCCATGTATTCACTTCATTTATGCTTTAGCCATAGGGCATGTACGCTTTTAGTATACAATTCCCATACAGTAAGTACGCTTTTACTATGCTTCAGCCATACTTCAAGTACGCTTTAACCATGCTTCAGCTATACTGTAGCCATACGGATGGCATGCCTTTGCCATGCGGGGCCTATTGGCCGAAAGGTTACCTTTTTTAATTTTGGGTATAAACTATTATTCAATGAACCATAAAACTGTTTTATGGCAAAACAAATCGGTATTTTCAAGATCATCGGGACGATCGGTGACATTACATTTTATGAGATGGACGGGGAGTTCTACGCCCGGAAGAAGAGCAGCCTGGACGGGAAAAGGGTGAAGATAGACCCGAGGTTCAAGCGGACCATGGAGGAGGCAATTGGGTTCGGGAAGGCCTCGACGGCTACCAGAGCGGTATATTGGGCATTGCCCGAGGAGATGCAGGTGCATGGGTTTTATGGCATTCTTACGGGGAGGATGAGGAAGCTGATGCGTGCAGGGAAGACCGCGAAGGAAGCGCAACTGCAACTGCTGCGCGAGCTTTGCGCAGAGATGGGAGTGCCAGCGAAACAAGATGTACACAGGGACAGCAAGCATGATGATTTTGCTGAACAGTTGCTGAATGATGTTTTTGCAGTGGAGGTGAATATGCAAGCTGATGCCCTGTCATTTAAAGAGAAGAGATATGCTATTCACAGGGCCATATCGAGGGAAACATCGCTTGCCGATAAAGTGGAATTGTTAGTTTTGAGAGACCCGACCATGCAGTCGGGAAAGATATTTGTGCGACGTCAATATGAGCGATTGGCGGAATGATTTTAAGGGGATGAGCTTTTGGTTTTCAGGTAAGGAAGTATGCTGCAAGTTTGCTTTTGAGAAATATGAGTATTGAATGTGGATGCTTCATGCAAGTTGTGAAATGAAATGTTCAGGATACTTTTGCTTTTTTTGTATTCATCACACTTGCATTCCTCAAATGTGCATTGACAGGCGCTTTGCCGATTGACAGGACTTCGGGAGATTTCTCACCCCGCGCAGTCGTGCTTTATTTCAGGAGAGGCTGAGGCGGGGATTCGAAATGACGGCTGATAGACGGCGGGGGATTTCTCCGTCGCGGCGGATTGATGGGGGTTTGGGAGATTTCTCACCCCGGGCAGTCGTGCTTTATTTCAGGAGAGGCTGGGGCGGGGATTCGAAATGACGGCTGATTTGCCGGTAGGGGATTTCTCCGTCGCGGCGGATTGATAGGTTTGTGGGAGATTTCTCACCCCGCGCAGTCGTGCTTTACTTCAGGAGAGGCTGAGGCGGGGATTCGAAATGACGGCTGATGGGCTGGTGGGGGATTTAGTCGTCGCGGCCGATTGATAGGACTTCGGGAGATTTCTCACCCCGCGCAGTCATGCTTTATTTCAGGAGAGGCTGAGGCGGGGATTCGAAATGACGGCTGATAGACAGCGAGGGATTTACTCGTCGCGGCGGATTGATAGGTTTGTGGGAGATTTCTCACCGCGCGCAGTCGTGCTTTATTTCAGGAGAGGCTGGGGCGGGGATTCTAAATGACGGCTGATGGGCCAGATTTAGGCTCCAACTCGCTTATTAGTTTACCTGGAAACAAGGTATCGTTATCTGGCAATTAATAAAGATGAAAAATGAAAAAGAGAATACTGTATAGCTTAACTGCATTCATTTTTCTCAGTGGCTCGTTTTGCAAACCGAAACCAAAAAAGATTGCTGACACCCAAATGGTCACCCTGCCGGCTGCGGTGGTAGCAGATAAAATACGGGGTGGTGTTTTGGGGATGATGATTGGAAATATGAACGGTGGCCCTTACGAATTTAAAAATTATGAGCAATATGGGGATGTTAAAACATATGTTCCCTCTCTCCCGGAAGGTGCCCGAACGGATGATGATACTGATTTTGAATGGGTGTATATATACTATATGCAGAAAACCAGGAATGCATATTTGCCTTATGACGATATCAGCGCCTATTGGCAAAAAAACATGAACGCCGGGATATGGTGCGCTAACCGCTACGCCCGCTATTTGATGGACTTGGGAATTCAGCCGCCACTTACGGGAACTGTTGCGCTTAACCCGTGGTCATCATTTAATCTTTCAGGGCAATTCATATGCGAATCTTTTGGTCTTGTTGCTCCTGCGATGCCCCAAACGGCTGCAAAAATTGGTTTGCATTATACCAGGGTGTCTATTGACAACGAGCCTGCTCAAACTACTCAACTTTTTACCAGCATGATCTCGACCGCATTTGTGGAAAGCGATATCAATAAGATTCTGGATGCAGGCGTCGCCAGCCTTGATCCCAAAAGCATTATCGTTCAGATCATTGCTGACGTGAGAAAATGGCATCGCCAAAATCCGGGCAACCCTGCTGAGACCCATCGCCTGTTGCACGCTAAATACGAATTAAAAGATGCATTGACCAGAAACCGTAATGGTTCGGAACTGAACACTGCTGCAGTCATCGCTGCCTTACTTTACGGCAATGGCAATTTTTCTGAAACCATCAGGCAGTCCATGAATTTTGGTTACGATGCTGATTGTAATTGCACAACGCTGGGAACGTTGCTGGGCACCATTTATGGTGATCGCAGTATGCTGAATGAAGGCTGGCAAATTACGGATCGCTACAAAAATACCACAAGGGATAGCATGCCGATGGACGAAACCATTACTGGTTTTGCGGACCGGATCGTTGATGTGTTTGAAATGGTGAACCAGGAAAATGGCGGCAATAAAGCGATTGAAAATAATGTTGTTGTCTATCATATCCCTATTGAAAAGCCTGCTTCAGTCATGAAGCTGCTGACATCTGATGAAGAAAAATCAACAATCAAAAATGAACTGCAACATTGTATTTTGCCCGATCTTCTTTCGGGTAAGAGAAAGGAAATGGCACGTGCAGCTTATCTGGCTATTTCACTGGATCTGGCTGAGGGCCTGAAGGATAAATACCCAACACCATGGAAAGAAGCCTGCTTTGATTTGAGCGGATACTGGAAAGTGATGAGCAATATTTTTCACAGCGATGGGTTTAAATCGCTGGTCGAGTTAAAAGGAAAATTTATTGCTGCGGGGTTTGTTCCTTTGAATGAAGCACCCGAAGATGAAACTATCTATAAGGATATGCAGGCCTGGAAAGACCCCGGCAAATTATATAAATTGGCCCGGTAGGGGAGACTGAGAGTAATTCTATTGTGCGCTTTAAGTGCAAGCCTTTTCAACATTTGTAGCTTGGTGAATGATATAAATATCCTTGTGCGAATGCAGACTTATTGCCGGATTTGTAAAAAATTGATAGTTGTAGTGTTAATTGCACGCCGGAGGTATTCAATAAACCTACCCGATAGTTTTAAAAACTCAATACAGAAAAGAAATGACTGCTGGACTTAGTCCATGGCTTTTATTCCCCTTCTGCGATTTCGGTCTTGCTTTTTTTGTTGCCCCAGGTTCTGTGTTTTGCCCCATCCATCTTCACGATTTTTGGCGTGAATTTTCCGACAACATCCACCAATGCTTTCTGGCTTTGCATCACCACATGGATATCTTTGTAAGCAAAAGGAGATTCATCTAATCCGCCGCCGAGTAATTTAACTCCGAACTTTTTTAGTTCGCTTTTGAAGTCTTTATCGGTGACAGACTGCATGGCTTTGCTACGGCTCATTTTTCTTCCTGCGCCATGCGATGCAGAATTCACGGAGGCTTCTTCGCCTTTGCCTTTCACAATGAAACCTTCAGCAGTCATAGAACCTGGAATAATCCCAAGCACATCCTTTCCTGCAGGCGTTGCTCCTTTGCGATGAACGATTACTTCTTTGCCATTCCATTTTTCTTTCCATGCAAAATTATGATGGTTCTCTACCATCTTCATTGGCTTGCGGCCCAGTTGTTTTGCAATTTTTGCATGAATGATATGATGGCATGCAGATGCGTAATCACCCGCCAGATTCATTGCCAGCCAATATTCCATTCCTTCTTCTTCATCTAGCGTCAGCCATGCGAGATTTTTTGCATCCTGCGGCAGTCGCCTTTTGCTGATGGCAATTTTTGTGTAATGATTGGCAATGTTTGCTCCCAATCCACGCGAACCGGAATGAGATAGTAAACCAATATAAACTCCGGCATCAATGCCAAGCACTTCATCTTTCTCCGTAATTTCCACTGCACCAAATTCCACAAAGTGATTCCCTGAGCCGGATGAGCCCAATTGTTTCCATGCGCGACCGTGCAAGTTTTTGAGTAATGGCAATTGATGAAATAATTCATTACCCATTACTTCATGATCAGATGCATGGTCAAATTGTGCGCCGCTTCCAAAGAGTGTTGCTTCATTGATTTCTCTTGCGAAATAGTTTTCTTTCTGCACCAGCTCATTGGGGTTGATGTCAAAAATGCTGAGGCACATTCTGCAGCCAATGTCAACACCCACGCCATAAGGAATCACCGCATTTTCTGTAGCGAGCACGCCGCCTATCGGCAATCCATATCCCTGATGTGCATCGGGCATCAATGCGCCGGCAATTGCTATTGGCAATTTTGCTGCGGTGTACATCTGGTGCATCGCTCCTTCTTCAATATGCTCCTGCCCGAAAATGCTGAACTGGATTCCTGAATGGTTCAGTGATATCTCTGAGTTTTCCATTGTAGCTTTTGGTAATAACTGTTCTGCAATCAAAGCCAGCACTGTATCATTTTTATATTCCAGCGGGGATGCCAACACGCTTTTTAAAATCTCTATCGCTTCCTCTTTACGGTGATGCTTATAATTTTTTTCCATCACATGCATAGCAATGCTGATCACCGGTCCTTCCGGATAGCCGATGGCGCGGAGTTCTTTTCCTGTTAATTTTAGTTTGGACATTTTTATTTTTTTTAACCACGGAGACACAGTGTCACGAAGTGATTTCTCTGTGCCTCTGTGGTTTAATTCTTTTACTACCAACTTTAATTTCTAATCGCTTAATAGTTTTATTAAAATTTTTTCAAAATATCTATACTCGACTTAGATTTCTCTTTTGATGCCGGATGTTGTTGTCTGAACTATGATTTATGTGATTATTGTGATTTAATGAAGAAATGTGTTGATCTTATTAATCATTCAAATCACATAAATCCCAGTTCAGACTATTGCACCACTTTATTCGCACAGCTCGAACTGGCAAAAGCATGTGGCTTGGCTTTGAAAGCAAAACCCATTCCCATGATATAGCCCATCGCTTCTTTCAAGGCATCATTGCTTTTGAAATTCGGGTTGGTGTTGATGTCGGCATGCACTTCCATGTCCACACTGTAGCGTGAAAAAATATTGCACAATGCATACGCCACATTAATGCTCTTCGACACTTCCACCAGCATTCGCTGTTTGATGCTCATCTTCTGTTTGGTCGTTTCATTGTGTATATACATGAACCCCCCTTTTCCTTTGCGGATGAAGACAATCACCGTAGCGAACTCTGTGATTTTCCCTTTCACCTGGCTGTCGGTCCCGATGCATGCTTTCATTTCGTGCCCTTGGTTTTTCTCTTTCGTCAGCACATGCATAACCTCCTCTTCAATAGGCCGGAGGATTTTCTCTCCACTCAGTTTTCTCCATTGCTGTTGCATCTTTTTTGTTTTTAATTTTCAATAACATGTTGTTTAAATCCGATTACTTCCACTCTCTCAGGGTGATAATCTTTTTCATTCGGATTGGAAATCTCAGCAAGCGTCAAAGGCTTGTTTATGGTTTGTTCCAATCCCAAATGTTTGCTCAAGGCTCTCGCTTTGTTCAAGTGCAATTTTCCAAACTCATATTTTGCGATCAGGCGACCTTTTCTCAACAATGCACTGTCAACAAAACTCAGTTCACTATTGAATGTGCAGACAATCTGGACATTCAAACAATCACTCAGCAGGCCATCACTGATGTTCAGCAAATTGCTTACGCTGCTCTGATTGCTGTATTTCCGGTCCATGATTATATTCTCCGCATCTTCAATCACCAGCACTGCATTCGGATTATCAATCAGCAAATCCATAAAATCTGGGTTCATCAAATTGCCTGCGACACTTGGCGAAACAAACATTACCTTTTTTTTCAAACCTGCGATCAGGTGGCGCAGATAAGTTGTTTTACCAGTTCCAGGCAAACCATGCAACAACACAATCCCTTTATCATTTCCTTTTGCCAATTTTTCTTTGATGATTGCATCTACCGGTTTAAAATCATCATTGTAAAACAAATCGATATTAATATCTGCCGGTTTTATCTTCAGCATTTTCAAATCCAATTGCCCGTTGCTGATCGAGATAATGTTTATTTCATTAGCCTCTTCTTTTTGCGGTGCCTTGTGTGTTTTGAATTCAAGTAACATTTCATTTGCCAAATCATAGTTCTTCGTGCCGAAATAAATTTCTGCCCAATCTTCGCCAAGCCTCACCAACACTTTATTCTGCAACTTGAAAAGTGTTTTGCTGAATTCAATCCTTTCCATTTGCCAGTTGTAATAGTTGCGCTGATAAACACTTTGTACTTTGCCATATTTATTTGCCCTGATCAATGCGAATATTTTATTTGCGTCAACAAGACTTATAAAATGCACGCAAGGGACAGTTCCAAATTCTTTCAGGTAAAAAGCTTTTGGCTCAATAAAGTATTCATCAAAAAGCCCTGTGCCTTTATTTCTTTTTAGTTTTTGTTTCATTTGTTGCAATAGGTTCCTCAAACCGATTTTAAAATGAGGCATCAACTCTATCCCAATCCGGATAATTATCCATACTACCAAAACATACATTGCTTCCATAACATTCATTTTTTGACCAGGATTTTAACCTGATTTAAAAGATTCGCCTGATTATGATTTCACTAATCAGATGAATCGGTCAAATCATATAATTCATAGTTCAGACAATTTTGCGGAGAGTGTAAGAATCGAACTTACCTGAGTGTTACCTCAACCACAGCTTAGCAAGCCGGTACAATACCGCTCTGTCAACTCTCCGTTCATATTTTGTTCACTGTTCACCTGCGGAGAGAGAGGGAATCGAACCCCCGAACCTTTTACAGTCGACTGTTTTCAAGACAGCTCCCTCGACCAACCGGGCTCTCTCCTTTGTGTGAGTGATAAGATTCGAACTTATTCAGTCAAATGACAGCGGTTTTACGGACCGCCGCGATTCTCCAGCTTCGCAGCACTCACCCTTGTCTGAACTATGATTTCAACCTGATTTATCTGATTCACCTGATTAAGAACTTATCAATCATTGCGATTATTAAATCAAACCAATCATAGTTCGTACAATTTGCGAAAACAGAATGATTCGAACATTCACCTGATGGTTAACAACCAACTGTTCTGCCATTGAACTATATTTCCTTTGTTGGCCCGGTGAGAATCGAACTCACAACCCTCCGGTTAAAAGCCGGATACTCTCGCCTGTTGAGCTACGAACCAATTTTGTTGCGACTGTTGGATTTGAACCAACAACTTCTATCTTGTAACGATAGCTTTCTTCCCTTGAATTAAGTCGCATCGTGATGACTGATGGGCTCGAACAACCAACCACTATCATATCAGGATAGCACTCTGCCAGTTGAGCTAAGCCATCATTTGTTGCGGCTATAAGATTCGAACTTATATCTGAAGCTTATGAGACTTCCGAGTTGCCATTACTCTAAACCACATTCAAGATTTGTAAGCCTGGTGAGATTCGAACTCACGCTGCATAGTTTCTAAAACTATTGCCTCTGCCATTGGGCTACAGGCTTATGATGTGGTGCATCAAGGAATCGAACCTTAATTATTGGTCTTTCAAACCAGCGCAATAGAACCATCTCTGCCAATGCACCATTTGCCGGCTTAGAAAGATTCGAACTTTCATCACTGCGTTCGTAGCGCAGCATTCTTCCATTGAACTATAAGCCATCGCTGTGCGACTTTCAGATTTGAACTGAAAGCAACCATCTTATGTTCACCTTTCAGAAAGAAAGGAAGATGGCCATGTTGCCGATTACACCAAGCCGCATTCTTTTTGTCGGTTGACTCCGGGGATCGAACCCTGTTCTCCACATTCACCGTGTGGCGCTTTACCGGTTAAGCTAAAGCCAACACCTTGCCGCCGGGTTTGGATTCGAACCAAAACGATCTGTTTCAAAAACAGATATGCTATGCCGTTACATCACCCGACAGTTTGAGCAGCATGAGTGATTCGAACACTCTCCGCCGGTTTGGAAGACCGGAGCGCAACCATGAACGCTTATGCTGCTTATATCGCGGTTCGTATGAGAATCCAACTCATAGCAACAGATCGTCCGCCGGGGCGGATAGCCATTACACCAATGAACCTGGTAGTCTGTACGGGAATCGAACCCGTATTGCAAGAATGAAAATCTGGTGTCCTTGCCGTTAGACGAACAGACTATTCAGTATAACAGGCAGGATTCGAAACTGCATCCTCTCCGTTCCAAAAGGAGTATCCAACCGGTTGGAGTGCTGCTATAAATTCTCTTTTCATATTTCAAAATTTTTTGCATAAAAAAACCCGGTCTCACAACGACCGGGTTTTTTACGTACAGGCATTCATGTTATACCTGTATAAAAATACTTTCCGGTCGCTGATTTTTGCCATCATACACATTACCCATCGGCTCAATACTATTGCCTATCTGTGCATACCAATGGCATCTGAGTGATGATGAAGCATCATACAGTGTTGTAAATCGTTTATGTTGCAATTGTCTCCGCATTTTGTTTTTTATTTTTTTCAAATCCAATTTTTTTGATCTCACAAAATCAGATGCGCTCTGTAACCTGCTTTAGGCCAGCAACAAAAAACCCCGCAATCTCTTGCGGGGCTTGTGTTATAGTGAATTAGTTTTTAACTTATCCAGCATTGTAACATGCCCCGCAAATTGTATAGCCGTCTTTCGTACTAAACGAATTTTTTGATTCAATATGTAATTGCACCGGGAGCATTTTTTATTTTTTGTGAGTGCAAAGATGAAAATAATTTTTTGATGTTGCCAAATTTTTTGAATTTATTTTTAAAATTTTTCTACTGTGTGAAACAGGCAGGCCTTTCACAATGATATTTCCCGTTCGGTTTGGCAGCAGTTGGTTTCGCAATTCAGGTCCTGGTTATTGCAAGTTCTTTTTGGTTAGAAAGCCCGACGTATTTGCTACCATCCGCCACTTAAATTACCTTTAATATCTATTGGCGGAAAAAAGTCAATCTTCCTGGATTTTCAAATATGCCGCAAGTCAATTTTACTTACTAAATGCTATATTGATGACGCTTTCTACTTTTAAGTTCAGTCCATTATCAGAAGCCTGATTGATGAAATCCTCCAGACAGCTTCTCGCTTTTTTCAGCTCTTCGATCCGTTTTTCAGAGTAAGCAACATCTCCGTTGAATCTTTCGCGGATGCTGAAGGCCTCCATGGCATGATAATTTATCTTGCTGGACACAAGATCCAAAATCATTTTGCGGGCTTCTGCCGGGGTGAATTCCCCATCAATTAATTTAAGGTTATGTGTAGCATCCATAATTATCCTGATACGTGTATTTCACTGTGAATATTGATTTTCCCGCCATTGCGCTGAATAAAGTCCCTGATCTCGAACAAATCCTTTTGCAATTTCTTGATTTTTATTTCCCGAAATTTCATGTCCTCTTCATTGCTGTCCTGGCTGATCTTGCTTTCATGGTATTTGATCTTTACCTGAATCATCTGAGCAATGATTTCTGATGCGTCCTTTGCATTGAAAACTCCTTGTATAAGTTGTATGTTCATTGATTTCTTTTTTATTGTCCCTGGCCCAGCGAGAAAGCTGGTTTGCCGTTGAAGGCATAAAGATTTTCGGTTTTAATAATGTCAATATTTGCTGCGAAACCGTTTGACAGGAGTTTAATGATATCTGTCTTTGAAATATTATTGCTCCCGGACGGCTTAAAACGGCATCGCCAGTGGTCAGTGCAGAAAGTTTCAGGAAAGCCATCGGGATACACTTTAATTCCTCTGTTGGTTATCATTGAGAGCTCAATGCCATTCGACTCTATTTTTTTAACCTGAGATGCTAATTCATCGGGGCTTGTTCCGTTCCAGTGCACGAACAAATCCACACCGACCAATTCTTTTTTTGCAGCAGCCAGGCGCTTATATTTTGGAAGGATTAATGAAGCCCCTTTTGCGTAGGAAACGGCGTTCAGTGTGTTGGGTTTGTTTCCAATATTTTCAATTACAGCCAACGCAAATTCATTTGTCCCGACCTTTTGTTTGCTGGTGCCTTCTTTAAAAATATCGTAGGTATGAACGCCATCTTCGATTGTTTTCAACCAGGCATTCTGCACTTTTTCCGCCACCTCTGATTGCCCGAGGTGGTTGAGCATCATTACCGCGCCCTGCAACAGCCCGGATGGGTTCGCTGAATTTTGGCCGGCTCTGCGGGGCGCCGAGCCATGTATCGCTTCGAACATAGCGCATTCTTCACCAATATTAGCAGACCCGGCAAGTCCTACAGACCCGGTAATCTGCGCCGCTACATCCGATAAAACATCTCCATATAAATTCGGCATCACGATCACATCAAATGCTTCCGGTGTATCCGCCATTTTCGCTGCACCGATATCTATAATCCAATGCTCGTTTTCTATCAGAGGATATTCTTTTGCGATCTCGTCGAACACCTGGTGGAACAATCCATCAGTCTGTTTCATGATATTATCCTTTGTAAAGCAGGTAACTTTTTTGCGGTTGTACTGCTTTGCATATTCAAATGCATAACGAACAATTTTTTCACAGCCGGGCCGGCTTATCAGCTTAAGGCATTGAACCACTTCATCTGTTTGCTGGTGTTCAATGCCTGCATACAGATCTTCCTCGTTTTCCCTTATAATGACAATATCCATGACCGGGTGCTTGGTCTTTATGAAAGGGTGAAGGCTCATACAGGGCCTGACGTTGGCGTACAGGCCGAGAAATTTCCTTGTAGTGACATTTAAGCTTTTGTATCCGCCTCCCTGCGGTGTTGTGATAGGGGCTTTCAGAAATACTTTATTCCTGCGGATGATATCCCAGGTTTCCCTGGCAATTCCAGAAGTGTTGCCAGCCAGATAGACTTTTTCACCCACCTCAATTTCTTCAATTTCTATTTTTGCACCTGCGGCCAGAATGATCTTCAGTGTGGCATCCATTATTTCGGGCCCGATGCCGTCACCTTTTGCTACTGTTATTTTTGTCATGTGCTTTTGATTTTGATTGCGCAAAAATCTGGTATAAATATCATAAGTTTTAATTTATATTTGTAATGATAAGCATAAATATATTTTATGAATTACACGATTAATCAACTGCGTATATTTTTAAAAATCACCCAAACCGAAAGCATCACCAAGGCTTCAGAAGAATTGCACCTAACCCAGCCTGCGGTATCTATTCAGTTAAAAAATTTGCAGGATCAGTTTGATATCCCATTGACAGAAGTAGTCGGAAGAAGGATATTTATCACAGATTTTGGAAAGGAAATTGCTATTGCAGCAGAGAATATCCTGAACCAGGTACATGCTATCAACTACAAAACGCTGGCACATAAAGGTAAACTGGCAGGCCGCCTGAAAATTTCTATTGTATCTACCGGTAAATATGTAATTCCTTACTTTTTAACCGGCTTTTTAAAACAGCATGAAGGCGTTGAATTGCTTCTTGACGTGACAAACAAATTAAAGGTGCTGGAGAGCCTGGAAAGAAATGAAGTTGATTTTTCGTTGGTATCTGTGTTGCCTGAAAATCTGCAAATTGAGAAAACCGGCCTGATGCAAAATAAGTTGTTTGTCGTAAGCGATAACAAGCAAAAATTTAAAAGCAAACTGTATGACAAAAGCATTTTTGAAAAAATACCCCTGATCTATCGTGAGCCGGGTTCCGGGACACGCCAAACGATGGAAAAATTTATTCAGAAGAACAATTTACCTGTACGGAAAAAAATGGAGCTGACTTCTAATGAAGCGGTAAAGCAGGCCGTCATAGCAGGGCTTGGATGTTCTATCATGCCGTTGATCGGCATTAAAAACGAATTGCAGAATGGAGAATTGCAGATTATCCCTGTTAAAGGGTTTCCTATTAAATCAGTGTGGAATCTGATCTGGCTGAAAGGAAAAAATCATTCGCCCGTTGCATCAGCCTTTTTGAATTATGTAAAAAAAGAAAAGGAAAACATTATCAAAGAAAAGTTTGACTGGTTCGAGAAGTATTGATAGGGAGTTTTATTTTTTATTCTGTATTATCGGGAACACTGTCATGTTTGCCGTCTGTACCCGAAGTCAAATTGCGTTTTACATCTATTGAGGATAGAGGTAAAACATCTTAGATTTTCTCTTATAACAAAATCAGAACGGCTAAAAGAATAGTTTTAGCGTACAAAATAAGCTGGTTAGCTTGAGTCGGATACTTTCATAATAATTTATTGTTTCGTTCAGTATTTCTATCCCCACCGTTCAAAAAAATAATTTATCAGTGGACTTTCCGGTTTTTAGATTGTAGTATATTTTATAAAACTATAATCTAAATTTTACTACTTCCTGATTTATTACGGTATGTCACTTGCTGGATTAAAGGGAAAGATAAAAAGCCATCTAAGAAGCTGTTTAAAAACGATTCAGCATCATTCGCATAGCTGATAAATGCACCATTGCCGCGCTGGTTTGATTAAGCCTTTCATAATCCTCTGAGTGTCTCCGATTAGTGCCAATCCAAGAGAAAGTTCTTTCGACCATCCACCTCTTGGGCAATACTTTGAATGTGCGCAATTCATCTTTCTTTACTATTTCAAGGCTTATTTTGAATTTTGATTTTACAGTGCCTATCAGTTTGCCCGGTAGCCACCGTCGTCAAATATTTTTATTACTTTAACCAGCTTGCCAATAATATCTGTTGCCCCATCCCGGTCTTGGACTAATTAGCTTTGAATGGCAACGCAAGTATTAGCCCCAGCGTATTTATTATGATGTGCCGCTTCAACCCCTTGATCTTTTTGCCCGCGTCAAACCCTTTGCTCTCGCTGCTTACCAGTGTATTCTTTACTGACCGGGCATCAATGACTCCCACGCTTGGCTCTTCATTTTTACCCTGCTGCTTTCTTGTTTTTTCCACTAATGAGTCATGTATTTCTCCAAGGGCCCATTGTTTTTCCATACAGAAAAGTAGCAGCACACCAGTTGCTACCGGGGAAAATCGCGTGAGAGCATCCGCCATTGACAGCCAGACTTCACTAAATATAAAATCGAATTGGCTATCTACCGTAATTCATATTTCCTGTTCCGCGCCGTATCTAAAAATTTCGATATAATTTGCCACTGGCTGCTGCTTACATTGGTTGGATAGTTTGTCATGCTAATTGAGTTTGTGATGATTCGCAATTAGTACAACTCCCTGCCTTTTAAGCAATAGCCTTTTTATCCTCTTATGTTAATCACTCAAATAACTCATTACTGGTTATTGGAAATTCTATTTTTAGACAGCTTCTAAGAACCCTTCTTTTTTTATGCAGGTGGTGGTGAACTTCTATGTTTTATTTTGATTATTTTCTTTGAGTTCGTATGTCTGCCGGAGCAATTCAATCAGTCGGGTTGCATTTTGTAATTGCAGACCCAAATGATATGTGTAAAATCTTTTCAGCCCAATATTCATTGTTGCTATTGCATTGAAAAATTCAATCAGTGATCCCCTGTTCCCGCTCAGAATGCGGGAAGTCTCCATTAAACTATCAGGTTCAAATAGTCTATGATATAAATTAAAAACCTGGCGTTGGAAATAATTTATGTATTCATAGTTCTCATCAAGCACACCATTAAAATCATAGTAAGCAAAAATGCTGTCTACGACATGCTGTTGTTTTACTAGCCTGAAGCCGTTGGAGCTTTTCATTTGATCAACCCCAACTTTGCTTATTCTGAAAAAATCGAAAGTTAAAGCACTGGTGAGATGGGAAAGAAAATCTTTTAAAATAGAAGTGTCTGTTAAATTTTGGGAACGGAATCTGTCAATGCTATCAAGAGTTTTTATTCTCGAAGTGTTAAATTCAATAATATTCTTGAGATTGGTTTTATCGGATTTCAAATTAGCCACAATCGTTTCCATATTGTTTTTCAAGATCTCCCGGTTGCTAATATCCTCCCTTAAATTTTCGGCAAAAAATCCCATTGTTACCGCTAAGAATATCATTAAGAATTCCAGAAAGTATTCTTTGAGCCCTTTCTTTTCTACATTAGGATGATGATGTACCTCCATATTGGTTGATTGGGTTTCTGTTTGGGGAATTGATGAAATATTCAGCTCCGTTTCTGAAATGAGTTCCTCAGGCAATTGTTTTGATATTTCCTGTTCCTCAGCCATACTTTTTATATGGGCAAATTAATAATAAACTTTGTTCCTTCCTTTTCCTTTGCTTCTACCTTGATTTCCCTACCCTGGGCTTTGGTAAAATATTGTTAGAATATTTAAGGCTGATTGACAGGGAAGGATGATGGATTGAAGTTAATAAAAATTGTAATGGTGATTTAAATGAATGCCCGGAGGGGAAAGATTAAATGGCTATCCAATTTAGTGTTTGTCAGATATGATGTTGGCTATTACCTGCAATCGCTGACAAACTTAATCTTTGCTATGTCTTTTGGGCAATGAACAATAGTAGTTAATGGCATAAAAACCCATTTATTATTTGCATCAATTATTGCATTAGCAGGATATAAAGAGAAACATTAGAGAAATACCATGAAATATTGGCATCGCATTCTTTCAGGGGTATGCTATTCCATTTGAAATATGTTCTACATTTATTTTTGTATGTTGCGCATATACAGTGATGCCAGCCTATCATCAAAAATAATTTTATGCCGAACACCCGCCGAGAATTTGCAAAGGAAACTCTGGCAGCCGCTGCTGCACTTGGCCTATCGCCTTTTACCAACTTAGCTGGAAAAAAGCCCTCCGATAAAATCAAAGTGGTATGCGTAGGCGGCCACCCCGATGATCCGGAAAGTGGTTGCGGAGGCACCTTGGCCAAATTGGCTGCTGCCGGCCATAACGTAAGCATAATTTATCTAACCAGTGGAGAAGCCGGGATACCCGGTACAACACATGCTGCAGCGGCTGCCATCCGCACTAAAGAAGCAACAGCAGCCTGTGCCCTGCTAAATGCGAAACCCATTTTTGCCGGACAGATAGACGGTGATTCCATCGTTAATAATGAATGGGTAAACAAGTTGCAAGGGTTGATAAGGGGTGAAAAACCGGATATTGTTTTCACTCATTGGCCGCTTGATTCGCACAAGGATCATCAGGCGGCCAGTCTGCTTACCCAACAGGTATGGGTACGCGAAGGAAAGCGGTTCGACCTCTATTTCTTTGAAGTTTGCACGGGTTCCCAAACCATGGGATTTAAGCCAAATGTTTATATAGACATCAGCAATTTTCAGGAATTAAAAAGGAAGGCGGTATTTTGTCATACCAGCCAAAACCCACCCGGGATTTATGCCGCTGCCGATTGTAACCATGGGATGATGGAAAAATTCAGGGGCATCGAAATGAATACACCTGCTGCGGAAGCTTTTGTTAAAATGGAGAGCCCCCAATTGGCCAGCCGGACAATTGCCTGATTAATTATTGGTGAAGCGTTTCTTGAATGTTTATATGCCAGAAATCCAACATTTCTTTTTTTAAGACTGGTTATTGGTATCTAAAACAAACTGTAACGAAAAAAGATCAAAAGGTGAATTTATCCGAATTTCCATATTCTCTCATTTAGCAGGAATGAAAAAAGCTATTCAGCAAATAGACTTGCCTTTTGCTTTCGGAGCAGCACAAGCAATAAGTATCATCTAAAGATTGTTTAAAGCTCGTCTTTCTTACTGCCAATTCTTACTACTAATAGTAAAACCCTTACTGTGTAAGGGTTCTTATAATTTTCCGGCGGAGGGGAAGGGATTCGAACCCCTATTTTTCCTACCTGAACCAGCGAACTTCAATTCCCCGCAAACGCTTGTCTGGTAAGCGTTTTGGCGGATTGAAGGATTTTACATTTTTAAGATTTAGGAACCCAAGATATCCATGTCTCTGAAATTACACCAGCCGGGAAAAGATCTGCGTTAAAAATAGCAAATACTGTTTGCTTTTTATAGTATTTGAGGAAAATAATTATTTAGGATATCAGTCAATTTTGTTTGCCAAATTTGTTCAGAAAAAATCAGCATCTTAATGAATCATGATTGTCAGCAAAGAAACCTTACAAGAAGCACCGGGCCATGGCAATCTGCTCATGTAGGATAATTACCTGGATAGTTTTGAAGTAAGGAAAGAATACGTTGCGAGAGTAATGGCATTTAAATAAGTAATTGGCTTTAAGTGGATTTTCTGTGATTTTTTGCCTGGACGTAGCTTTTTAAGAAAGAAAAAAAGTATTTGTGTATTTTGAAGGGTTTATGCATCAGATGTAAAAGCAACGCTGCGTTATGAGTAGGTCAATTTTTCTTGCCTGTTTATTTTTTCCTCATCTGCTTTTCGGCCAGGCCGATCTGAAAGAAGTAAGAAAAGAAAGCCATGAAGTGTTTGCTTATAAAGTCAATACATCTGCAGCCGAAAAGTTTATACTGAAGGATAGTATTAGTGTTGATGCCTTTCTTTCGGTGATTCCTGATGCCGTTTTCCCTGTGGACAGCGCAGGTGAAAAGAATTTAGCATTGGGCCATTATGTGCTCCTGACTATAAAAGACAATCGCATCATCGCGAACCTGATTGGTGTATCCGATCTGTCAGTATACCCTGTCAATAATCAGCAGCATGTGCAGCTAGTGATAATAAATAAAAGAGGTGATTTTGTCAATGATGCAAGAGTCTGGGTCAATGGCAAAGAAGCTGTTTACAAAACAGATGCTCAGAGCTATTTGGTGAAACAGAAAAACCCCGACAATGCGTTGGTGAAAATTTATGCACAGCATGATACATTGTTCTCTTCACTATCTGCGAAAGACGAAGTGGGAAAGCCAGTTATGCTGCAAAAATGGGATAATTTTAAAAGGTCAGGATTTTTTAAAACAATCCGCTGGCTACCATTAAAAATAAAGAACCTGTTCCAACGGAGAAACTACTACCGGCAGTATACTTCATGCACAACAGGAATGATTGTGTTCAATCAGCCCAAATACAAAAAGACAGACACGGTAAAATTAAAAGCTTATGTTTTCAATAAGAAATGGAGAACTTATAGCAAACCAGTAAACGTTTTTCTCGAATATTATTCAGCGGGCAGGAGTAGCAAGGTATTCCTTAAAAAAATTGAACCTTCATCCCCGGGCTCTTATGTATTTCAATTCCCACTTTCCGATACTTTACAGGCAGATATTAATTATACGGTTGATTTCAGGGCCAATGATGATAAGCGCATCGTTTCAAAGAGTTTTAGAATAGAGGACTACCTGCTTGATGAGATCAGCAGTTACAATCTCCGCTCAGCCAGAGAGACTTATTATCCCGATGATACATTGCATTTTTATGCCTCCGCCAATAATGCAAACGGCCAGTCTTTGTTAGATGGCAGCGCACAACTCGTACTAACAACAGCAACTATTAATAGATTTTATCATGACTCCATGTATGTTCCGGATACTTTATTCGCTCAGAAAAAAAGCCTTGTAACCAATGGTGAAACAAAATTCGATTTTCCAGCTTCAGGCCTGCCTGATGCCGACCTGAATATAAAAGCTGCCATAATATTCAGGAATGGAAATAATGAAACGCAGGAGAAAAGTATTAATGTAAGCTACCGGATGGCGGAAAAAGAGCTCACTGCGTTTATTGAAAAAGATTCAGCAATTGCTATATATAGGGAAAATGGAAAGATAGTACCTGCTATGGGAACAATGCACGTGAATAATGAATGGGGCGAAATCAGGGAGGTTCATTATCCCTTCAAAATAAAAATCAACGGGTTTGTTAGTTCTTATTCATTTTATCTTCTGAAAGATGAAAAAATCGTGGATTCTGCGCAAGCCGAGATTGATGAGAGATATGATGTCATATTGCGTCGTATCAGCCGGGGAGATACGCTGGGATTTGTCCTTGACAACCCATTTTCTATCCCTGTTTCATTTACAGTGTTCGATGGCAATAAAATAATAGGCGCCGGAAAAAGCAATAAGCCAAAAGTCTTCTGGGAAACAGTTCACCCCAATATGAACCGTGCTTATCGCGTAAGCTGGCAATATTATTGGAAAGGTGAAGAAAAAAATAAAGAACAGTCCATTGCCTTATTATACAAGCTGCTGAATATTGAGATAAAAAGCAACCAAACTGTTTTCCCAGGCCAAAAGGATACTATTACAGTCAGCGTGAAGGATTATAAAAACAATCCGGTAGAAGCTGTGAACCTTACTGCGGTTTGTTATAACAACCAGTTCAACAAAGATATTTATGTGCAAGACCCGCCTTATCTGGTAAAATACAAAATGCGGTCACGCATCCTTAGAGATAAGTATGAGGAAGAAGATGGATATATATTAAGAAAGTATCCTTTGGGGATGCATATTTCCTGGATCAAAAAATTTGGATTGGACAGCATGCTTTATTACAAAATGCTTTTCCCGAAAAATGGCGTATTGGATGCGGTTACACCTATCAGTGAATTTTTGCCTCAACTGAGTGTGCATGTTGCTGAAAAAGGGGAAAGAAAAGAAATCTACCTGCTCTATATAAACAGAAATTTGGTCTATTATAATGGCGTGACAGAAAAAATGAAAGATGCTTATCAGGCTTATCCTGGCTTCGCTCAGATTGGCATTCGCCTTTTTGATAAACTCATCGAAATTGACAGCATATACATACAGCCATCTTACAAGCACGATTTATTTTTTGACTTGAATAATCTTCCTGCTCATACCAAAATAACGCAGTTATCAGATTCGCTTACTGCTGATGAAAGATCATTATTGGAAAACAGCTTGTGGAGGCTGGATAATAATTATAAAACAAACGATGGTTATGTTTGGCAGCAGGAAAGGCTGGTGCGGCTTTCAGAAGATCAAGAACACATTATCGGCCCTTTCAGGTTTGGAGACAGCCTGCATTATTTTAAGCCAAAGTATTTCGATATACATTTCATTTTCGAGCCAGGCTATCAGTACAGCTTGTCGAGGCAGATGGTAAGGCTTGAGAAAAAAAGTATTTTCCCGTATGGCAGGCAAAGCATGAAATTAAAAAGAATAGAATCTGCTGATTGGGTTTTAGGCGATACTGTCAAGGCACTCCCAGTGATTAGCTATACTGAGCCGATAGCGAGTAAACCGAGATATTTGACGATATCGCAAGCTAGTCAACACAGTTACGATCGAGATGGCAATGGCAAATTAAGTTTTACTGTAGTCCCCGATACTGTTCTAGATTACGTTATCCTTTATCCTGCAAAAAATCCCGGAGCAAAGCGGATCATGCCAGGCAATTCGCGAGAGATCGCTAATGTAAATCCAGGAGAATATACTCTGATGCTGGTTGATAAAACATGGAAGAGCGCAGCTATCAGCCATATGTCCATCAAACCTCATCACACGTATTGCGTTCATATAGACAACCCTGCTTTTGGAAACGAGAACGCTTTGCTTGCCGAATGGGAAAATGAAACCTTCAATCCTGAAAAGAACCAAGTTTACAGAGATACATTGTCTCGTGTTGTGGTGCAAGACATGCCGGAATATCAATCAGGCAAGGCAGGTATAACTGGTAGAGTTACTGATCAAAACGGAGGGCATGGTATACCGGGCGCAAGCATTTCAATTAAAGGATCTAAAACCGGAACCAGCACTAAGCCCGACGGCACATTCATCATTAATAATATTAAACCGGGCAAATGTACTTTGGTGATTGCTTCAGTTGGGTATATTGTAAAACAAGTTTCAGCAGACGTTCCAGATAATGGGTTCATAAATATCAATATCCTGTTGGCAGTATCTTCACAAAGCTTACAAGAGGTAGTTGTGACCGGTTATGGTGCAAGCAGCAAAAAAGACTTGACCTATTCCATTTCTACGATAAAAGACGATGAACTAAGCCAGGTCATTGGTAACCGGTCATTGATGCTGCAAGGAAGGGTGTCAGGTGTGCAGATTACAAACGAAGGCGAGCCCGGGAGCAGCTCTAATATTATGCTCAGGGGAATATCAACCCTGTCGGCTGGTCAGCACCCATTGTTCATAATTGATGGGATCATGTATGATGAGATGCCGGCAAATATATCTCCTGATATGATAGCGTCTGCAGATGTTTTAAAAGGTGCTGAAGCCACAAATATATATGGATCGAAAGGGGCTAACGGGGTTGTGGTAATTTCAACCAAAACTAAAAATCTTCGAACCCAATTCAGGGACTATGCATTCTGGCAACCTGAATTATTCACTGATAAAGATGGCAGGGTCAAATTCAGTGTGGAATATCCTGATAATGTGACAGGCTGGCAAACATATATCCTGGGAATGGATAAAAAAAGAAGGATGGGCAAGTCCTTCAGTTTCATCAAATCATATAAACCTCTGATGGCTCAGATCAGCACGCCGCAGTTTTTAATAGTTGGTGATACTGTTGAGATCATTGGAAAATCCTTGAACTACAGCAATGATGACTACTCTGTTAAACCCAGTTTTATCATCAATGGGCAATCATCGGTTGAAAAGGAAATCATCCTCAAATCACAAGAGTCTGGCATCGGAAAGCATACATTGATCACCCCTTCGATGGATACGCTCGAAACCTCATTTCATATTGAAACCAGCACAGGATTTAAAGATGGTGAAGAAAAAAAGATCCCTGTCTTTCAAAAGGGCAGTTTGGAAGCTAAAGGGCATTTCTGGGTGCTTGACAAAGATACGACGGTAAGCTTCAAACCTGTTTCGGGCAGCACGAGGATTGAATGCTATGCTCAAAACAACACCCTTGATATTTTGCTTGACGAGATCGATTTCCTGAAAAAATATCCTTACTACTGTATGGAGCAAACTGCTTCCAAATTAAGAGGCCTATTAACAGAAAAAAAGATCAGAGAAAAATTAAATCAAAAGTTTGAGGAAGATAAAACCATCCATTTACTTGAAGACAAATTGCAGAAAAATCAATTGTTCGATGGAGGATGGGGATGGTGGGAAAATGGAAAGGCAAATCTTTTTATTACAAACTATGTTATTAATGCGCTATTGCAGATACGATCTGAAGGAATGATTGAAACAAATATCCGCAACGGGCTATTGTTTCTGCAAAATCAATTACCAGCACTGCAAAATGAAGAATTGCTATCGGCATTGTTAACCATGAGCGAGGCAAAACACCTGATCAATTACCAAACCTGGCTAAGTAAAATTGATTTTGATTCATTGAATATCCATCAGCAATGGGAATTTGTAAAGATCATGCAATCGCAGCATATTGAATATTCAAGTGAATTAAATAAACTGATGCGCAAAGGCATTCATGGTGTGCTGGGCAGTTTGCACTGGGGCGACGAAAACTATCGCTGGTACAGCGATGCCGATGCGACGACGGTGGTAGCATTTGAAGTATTGGAGAAAGAAAAAAATAGCCAACGAGAGTTGAATAGCATTGTACAATATTTTCTTGAACAAAGGAGAACCGGACACTGGCACAATACCGTTGCGAGTGCTTCTATAGTTTCAGCATTGCTTCCTTATGTTCTATCATCATATAAAGATTTTAATCAGCCCGCTGTTTTAACTATCACAGGAGACACAAGTTTCACGATAAGCCAATATCCGTTTAAATTGGTAATGCATAATCCGAACGCCAAAGAATTTAACATCAATAAAACAGGAGGCGGTCTTACGTACCTGACTTTTTATCAGCAGTCCTGGACTGAAAATCCCGAACCTATAGACAAATATTTTGACATCCATAGCTATTTTGAAAAGGACGGGCAAAAGGTCAGTTATCTCTATTCAGGACAAAAAATAAAAATGATCGTTGAAGTGAATGCATTGAGAGCATCAGACTATGTAATGGCAGAGATCCCCATACCCGCGGGATGCGTGTATGCATCAAAAGTGCAGGATGATTTGACAATGCACAAAGAATTCCTGAAAAATAAAGTAATCATCTTTTCTGAAAAAATGAATGCGGGTGTGCACTATTTTGAGGTAGAATTGGAATCAAGGTATAATGGAATATTCACGCTTAACCCAGCTAAAATCTCTTTGATGTATTTTCCTGTATTTTATGGGAGGAATGGTATGAAGGAAATAGAAATAAAGCCGGAAAAAACTGAGTAAGCTTAATCTCCCGACAGTTCTCTGCTACCAAATACCCCGCCGGAAATCGTGCAGAAAAGGTTCGCAAAGGCAGTTTCATTTTCTGCGGTTAAAAAAATTTAGCTAATTTCCCATATCGTTGATTTAAGTAATAGCCAAACTCCAAATATTGAACCTTTCCGAAGAACAAATACTTTCACTTGCGCCAGATGAATCTTCCAGGAAATCAGGGAAAGAGTTAGCTAATCCCTCTAAATGGGTAAGCAAAGGCTTTAGTGAACAGGCGCTTTGGGGCGAATGCCAGGGAAGCGGCAGCAAACCTTACCAAATTCAAATTGATCTTTCCAACATTGCATTTAAATGTTCGTGCCCAAGCAGAAAATTTCCGTGCAAGCACGGGCTTGGGCTATTGTTATTATTTGCCAGGCAGGCGAAAACATTTGCTGCTAATGAACAACCGGCCTGGGTTTCAGAATGGCTGAGCAAACGAACCGAAAAAGAAGAGAAGAAAACAGAGAAGAAGGAAAAACCTGTTGATGAAGCGGCGCAGGCAAAACGACTGCAGGCGCGGGAACAAAGAGTAAATGATGGCATAGCAGAACTATTGCAGTGGATAAGGGATATTATCAGGAATGGGATGCTCAATTTGCCAGAAAAAAATGCTGCCTTCTGGGAAAATATGGCAAAGCGCATGATTGATGCGCAGGCACCAGGATTGGCGGGGATGGTACGCGAATTAGGCGATATCAATTTTTATAAGGAGGGCTGGCAAACTAAAACTCTGGATCAGTTTTTAAGAATATATTTACTCACGCAGGCATACAAAAATATTTCTTCATTAAAGGAGGGCCTCCAAAGCGATATTAAAAACCTGATCGGTTTCACTCAGAATCAGGACGAGTTGAAAGCCAAAAATGGCATTAGAGAAGATTGGTTCGTGCTAGGCAAACAGGTTACCCAAGAGGAACAATTAACAGTGGAGCGGAACTGGCTATACGGAATGCACTCAAAGCAATATGCTTTGATCCTTCAGTTTTATGTCCGCAATCAGATCCCCTCTATTACATTGACACCGGGTACAGTTACGGATGCAGAACTGGTATTTTACCCATCAGTTTTACCGTTGCGGGCATTGGTTAAACAGCAGTACAATAGCAAACCTGCCACAGGAATCGCAGGCTTAAAAAACTGGAATGAAGTAAGTGCCCGGGAAGCAGATTATAACCAGTCCAACGTTTTTATAACCAGTTTTCCTTTTGTTGTTGAACAACTGGAACCAGTACAATTTGATAGCCATTGGTTGCTAAGGGATGCCGAAAGAAAAATGATGAAAGTTGCTGATGGGTTTCCGCAAATATGGAAGCTTTTATCACTTAGCGGTGGCTCATCTCTGCCATTAGCTATTACCGGGAAAGAAAATAATTATTTGCCAATAGGGGCATGGCATAATGGTGTTTACAAATTGCTATAATGGAATTCTGGGATCATATTATCAATACGGCGTTATTAGGAACCGATAAAAATCAGGTTGTAAGGAGCGAATTGCCCCCGGAACTGGCAGAAGCAACTTTGCAAATTGATGCAGGAGATAAACTGGATAAGGAAGAAAAATTTTTACAGATAGCCTCACTGGCTTTTAATTATCGGCAATGTGGTATTGCGCCTCTTCCAGCAGAAAACATTATCGTAAAAAAGGCAACGGAGGAAGTCAATCCCTTTTGCAACAACGCGGCTTTGCAGGTATTGAAAGATATACTGGAAGAACAGAACCATTCCCTTTTGAAGTTCTGGTTGCAGCATTGTATGGCCGCGAAACAAATCGTTGTGCCTGAATTCATACCAACTCTTTTTGAAGTTGCCGTCAATCAAAAAAAAATACGTCCGCATGTAATTCAATCATGCGGAAAAAGAGGAGAGTGGCTTAGCAGCTTCAATCCCGATTGGGATTTTTACGTACAGATAAGCGACGAAGAAATATGGCAGCATGGAAATGCAGAGCAAAGAAAAAAAGTGCTGCAAAAAACCCGTGAAACAGACCCCGACAAAGCAAGGGAATGGCTGCGGCAAACATGGGATTCAGAAAATGCAAACACCAAATCAGAATTATTGAAACAACTGGAAACAAATATCTCAGTCAGCGATGCAGAATGGATTGAAACTATGCAGAATGAAAAAAGCCAGAAGGTAAAAGAGACGGCTTTCAATCTTTTAAAACAGATCCCCAATTCTTCCGTTGTATTGAACTATTGGAATATTCTTCAGAAAAGCGTCACACTAAAAAAGGAAAAGACATTGCTTGGAATGGTGAGTAAAACTTCTCTTGATATCCAGTTGAGTGGGGCTTATGAAGATATTCTCAATACCGGAATCGAGAAGCTGAGCAATACAAAAGAATTTACTGATGACGAGTTTATTCTTTCTCAATTGATACAATTCATTCCGCCATCAAACTGGGAATCATTTTTGGCCAGTTCACCCGAGCAAATCATCAGTTATTTTCAGAAAGAAAAATCTGCCAGGAAATTTTTACCTGCTATTGGAAAGGCAGCATTGCATTTCAGGGATGCCAGATGGGCTATGGCATTCCTGCATCTGGATGATGCACAGTTTGTTGAATTGATTGTTTTATTGACTGAAAAAGAACAGGATAAATACTTGCTGAAATTTTTTGAGAGAGAAAGCGAAAAAGTAATTTCACTCGCAAAGGAAATGGAAACAGAATGGAGCCTGGATCTGACTAAAGCCATACTCAGTCATGCGGCGAAACAATTTTATCAGTTCAACAAGTCATTTTACAATGAATGCATTGAACTGATACCAATAGCCATAAACACAGAACTGGAAAAATGTTCGCCGGCTGAAGAACATTTCAGGGGATCATGGAACAATATGAGTGAATACATCACAAAATTGATCGGGCTTAAGCGACAAACCATCCAAGCATTTCAATCATAAATGAAAAAGCAATCATTATGTCAACAATCTTACGACAACATGTCGAACAGCAATATGCACTGGAGTTGGAAGAACTGCAAAAGCATGATCCGGATAAACGCCCAAAGAATTGGAAGTTGTCACCACAATCTGTAGTTACTTACCTGATCGGTGGCAAACTAAAAAATGGTTTTGAAATATCGCCAAAATATATCGGGAACAAACGGCTAATGGAAATTGCGGTGGCTACATTAACCACAGACCGTGCATTGCTGTTATATGGTTTGCCAGGTACAGCAAAAAGTTGGGTAAGTGAACATTTGTCTGCTGCGATCAGCGGAGATTCAACATTGGTTGTGCAAGGGACAGCAGGCACAAGTGAAGAATCCATTCGCTATGGATGGAACTATGCCATCTTGCTTGCTGAGGGCCCTTCAGCAAAGGCATTGGTTGAAACGCCTGTTATGCGAGCGATGAAGGAGGGCAAGATAGCAAGGATTGAAGAACTTACCCGTATTGGCGCTGATGTGCAGGATGCGCTTATTACGATACTGTCAGAAAAATCGATGCCGATACCCGAGCTCAATTCGGAGGTGCAGGCAGTAAAAGGTTTCAATGTGATTGCAACAGCAAATAATCGCGATAAAGGAGTGAATGAACTATCCAGCGCATTGAAGCGGCGTTTCAATACGGTGATACTACCTGTACCGGATTCTATTGATGAAGAAATTGATATTGTAAAACGTCGCGTGGAAAGTTTTGAAAAAATAATGGAGCTTCCTGCTGAACCACCCGCCTTACAGGAAATTCGGCGGATTGTCACCATCTTCCGCGAACTCAGAAGCGGCGTTACAAGTGATGGAAAAACCAAACTTAAAGTACCTAGCGGCACACTTAGCACTGCAGAGGCGATCTCAGTGGTAAACAACGGTCTGGCCATGGCCGGTTACTTTGGGGACGGGCGACTAAAAGCCGCTGACCTGGCTGCAGGCATCATTGGTTCGGTAGTGAAAGATCCGGTTCAGGATAAAATAGTATGGCAGGAATATCTTGAAACAGTCGTGAAGCCAAGAGAGGAGTGGAAGGATATTTACAGGGCCTGCAGAGACCAGGGATTTTAGTTTCATCATAAAAACGATTTCAAAATACCAGTATAGTTTTTAATGTCAGTTCATGTATCAGGCATAAGGCATCATGGTCCGGGTTCGGCAAAAAATGTGAAAGCATTTTTGGAAGAATTAAAACCGGATATTGTTTTGGTGGAAGGCCCGCCAGAAGCGGACGATATTTTACAATGGGTCACCAGTAAAGAATTAAAACCACCTGTTGCCATTCTGGTGTATCAGCCTGAAAATCCGCAACAATCTGTGTTCTATCCATTCGCATCTTTCTCTCCGGAATGGCAGGCAATTTTGTACGCAAAACAACATAATATCCACGTGCGTTTTATGGATCTGCCAATGTCCCATCAATTTGCACAGGAAAATGAAAAGAAAAAGGATCAGGACTCTACTGCTTCGTTGAACAGCAGTAGTGACGTTATCAATGATATCAATACAGAGGCCACATCTCACGATGCTATCACTTATCTCGCAAATGCCGCGGGTTATGATGATGGAGAAAAGTGGTGGGAACATATGTTTGAATACCGGCATGATAATGAAAATGTTTTTGATGCGGTGGCAGAAGCGATGAGTGAACTGAGAAAAACATTCCCTGGAAAAAATAATCACATTGAGCAATTGCGTGAAGCGCACATGCGCAAAACCATTCGCCAGGCAGAAAAAGAAATGTTTCAGCAGATTGCAGTGATATGTGGAGCATGGCATGCACCTGCGCTTATCAATATGCCAAAACAGAAAGACGACAATGATTTACTTAAAGGCCTGCCAAAGGCAAAAGTTGAATGTACCTGGATTCCCTGGACATTCGGCAGACTGAGTTTTTACAGTGGCTATGGCGCAGGCATTGGTTCGCCGGGCTGGTATGAACATATATGGAAGTACCCGAAAGATGACGGCACTATGTGGATGGCAAAGGTTGCCAAACTGCTTCGCAAAAAAAGTATGGACACTTCAGTGGCTCATGTTATAGAAGCCGTTCGCCTGGCAGGGTCGCTTGCATCTTTGAGAAATCTGTCAAAAGCCGGACTGGAAGAACTGAACGAGGCTACACTTACTGTTTTATGCAATGGGGAAAGCATTATGATGCAGTTGATACATGATGAACTGATCGTCAGCAATAAGATCGGTGAAGTGCCGGTGGAAATCCCCAAGCCGCCATTGCAGCTCGATATTGAAAAATGGCAAAAGAAATTAAGGTTGCCGCCAACGGCAGATTTTAAAGACTATACCCTTGATTTGAGAAAAGAAAATGACCTGGAGAGGAGTGTTTTCCTGCATCGCTTGCAATTGCTCGAATTAAAATGGGGAAATAAGTATGAGATATCCGGGAAAGGTACATTCAAAGAACAGTGGAGGCTTCAATGGGATCCTGCTTTTTCCATTGACATCATAGAAAAGGGGAGGTGGGGTAATATCGTGGAGGAAGCCGCGTCAAAATTTATCGAGGAGAAAGCAACAAAAGCAACAGCCCTTCCCGAAGTGTGCTCTTTGCTTGAAAATGCCATACCCGCAGAACTGCACCAGGCAGTAGAAGTGCTGATCAAGCAGATCAATAACCTGGCTACAGCAACAGGTGATACCATACAACTGATGGAAGTGATTCCAAACCTGGTGAGCGTGAACCGGTATGGCAATGTGAGAAAAACAGATGCACAGATTGTGATGAATATTATCACCAGCATGGCTATCCGTATTTGCGTAAGCCTTCCCACAGCATGCACATCAGTGCAGGAAGAAGCCGCACAATATTTGCTTGAACTTTTTTTCAAACTGAACGACGCACTGAATGTGTTGCAGCAGCAGGAACTTACGGGGCAATGGCAGCAAACGCTGAAACACATTGCATATGGGAAAAGCACATCTCCTATGATAGCAGGTTACGCTACCAGATTGCTTAATGAAAATAAGATACTGATGAATGAAGAGCTTGTAAATGCATTTTATTATGCCATGTCGGGGGCAACACCACCTGCAATCGCTGCAGCATGGCTCGAAGGTTTCTTAAAAGGCAGTGGTACCATACTTCTTATTGATAATAATTTGTGGTCAGTAATCAATCAATGGGTAAGCGAACTGGATGACAATATATTTAATGAAATTCTGCCATTGCTCCGCAGAACATTCTCAAATTTTTCCAATACTGAAAGAAGAAAGCTCGGTGAGAAAGTGAGGTATGGAAAAACAGGTGTTTCCAAAATAAAAAAAATCGGGGAATCTTTTGATGCAGAAAGAGCAAAGCTCGGGATTCCAATAGTGATGGAATTGTTAGGTTATAAAAATAATAACGAACAACTTATATGAATGAAGAACAAAATATTCGGAAGTGGCGATTGATATTAGGTGGCCAGCAAAATGATGGTACGGAGTATTCATTGAACGAAAGAGATATTTTCATCGACAGGACCTTGGAAGCGTTGTATGATTCTAACAAACAGGGCGGATTGGGGCCATCGTCCCCAAACGTCGCAAGATGGCTGGGCGACATACGCACATTCTTTCCCAACACTGTAGTGCAGGTAATGCAGCAGGATGCGCTAAAAAGACTTAACCTCACACAAATGTTATTTGAAAAAGAGATGCTCGAAAATGTGGAAGCTGATGTGCACCTGGTAGCTACGTTGATGACATTAAGTAAAGTGATCCCGGACAAAACAATAGAGACAGCAAGGCAGGTGGTGAGGAAAGTAGTGGATGACCTGCTGAAAAAATTGTCACAACCTATGCAACAGGCTATCACCGGCAGTTTGAACCGGAGCATAAGGAACAGAAGGCCCAGGCATAATGAAATCAACTGGCATACTACCATTTTAAAGAACCTGAAACATTATCAACCCGAATATAAGACCATCATTCCCGAAACAAGGATAGGATATGGAAGAAGAAGAAGTTCATTAAAAGATGTAGTGCTCTGCATAGACCAGAGCGGATCAATGGGAACTTCTGTTGTTTACTCGGGAATTTTTGGTTCGGTAATGGCTTCCATTCCCGCAATCAAGACAAAGATGGTTGTATTTGACACAGCAGTTGTAGATCTGACCGAAGAACTTACTGACCCGGTGGAATTATTATTTGGTGTTCAGTTGGGAGGAGGAACAGATATTCATGCGGCACTAACTTATTGCCAGCAGATCATTACACGCCCTCTTGATACCGTGCTTGTCTTGATAACCGACCTGTATGAAGGAGGCAACACGGAAGGCATGCGAAAACGGGCGACTGAACTTCCCAATGCCGGAGTCCAGACAATTGTTTTGCTTGCGTTAAATGATGACGGTGCGCCTTCTTTTGATCATGGAAATGCACAGTTCTTTTCTAATCTGGGCATTCCGGTATTTGCCTGTACTCCGGACAAATTTCCGGATCTCATGGCCGCTGCACTGAGCAAACAAGATATCAACCAATGGGCAGCAAAAGAAGATATTGCGATGAAGAAATAGAGATATTTTAGAAGAGTTTTCCTTGATCCTTTTGCCAACACTTATATTTCAACATTTTATATCTGCATAAAGTTGCCGCATCCCTTATTGTAAAAATATCAGGTCTCTTTTTTTCTAAACTCTGTAAATTTTCATTCCTTAAATCAGTTACTTCATTTTTTAATCAATGCTCCAATTTCTGCAAGAATGCATCTGTTATTGATTGGCATAAAAAATTGAGGCACGACATTCCTAATTCTGCTTTAATATTTCTCTGTTAAAAAATCTGAGTATTATTTCCTGTTTAAAAAATCTTTCAAATAACTGCAGGTGTTATATGCTTCTTTAAAGAACTTTGTGTCCTTATAATCTTTTAGCAACTGGGGGAAATACTTGTTGTATTTGAAATCAAGAAAATCCGGGGAGTGTTCATATCCAAAATTATAGTCAGGCTGATGCCTGATTCTTTTTTGAGAGCACTTTGCTTTCATGAAAAGACAACGTGCTTTTGATTCTTTGTTTTTAAAAGAAATCATAGCCTTGTCGAAATACCTTTCTGCGGTATAGCATGCATGAGCCGGGTTACTTTGACCACCTAAAGCCGAAGCGGATAGACCACCGATATTATTTCTTAATTTTCAAGAAACATCTTGAATCACAATGCTTCAAGATGGTCAAATAAATCCGGCGAACTATGGTCCGCTCAAATCGGCGCAAGTGGTCAAAGTAACCCGGCGCTTGCAGTGCAGAGACGTGCAGAAAGGCGCAATAAAGATGTCTCTGATTTTACACCTAAATGGTGCGCAAAATTGCATGCATTTGCATTTTAATTAATTTAAAATGCGCTCATTTGCATAGCATTGCGAAATTTTTGGCGGAGGGGAAGGGATTCGAACCCTTGATAGGATTTCTCCTATACACACTTTCCAGGCGTGCCAGTTCAACCACTCCTGCACCCCTCCTAAGGGCGGCAAAAATACAGTTTAGAATTTAGTTGCCGAATATTTTTTGTGCATTTGCTGTGGTAACAGCAGCTACTTCTTCAATAGTGACTCCTTTCACTTCTGCAAGTTTCTGCGCTATGTGAACGAGATAGCTGCTTTCGTTTCTTTTGCCGCGAAACGGCATGGGCGCCAAATAAGGAGCATCTGTTTCGAGCACCAAAAATTCCAGATCAATATCTTTCAGCACTTCCGGCAAAGAAGATTTTTTATAAGTCAACACACCACCGATGCCAAGATAAAATCCCAGCCCAGTAATTTCTGTTGCGGATTCTAAACTGCCCGAGAAGCAGTGAAAGATTCCTTTCAGTTTGCCGTTCTGATGTTCCCTGACAACGCCAATGCTTTCCTTCATGGACTCGCGGGAATGAATCACGATGGGCAGGTCATAATGTAAGGCCCATTCTATCTGCTGATGAAAAGCATCATATTGATTTTGCTCAAAACTCTTATCCCAGTAGAAGTCAAGACCTATCTCGCCTATCGCTGCAAATTTTCTTTCCTGCAAAATATCCTCTATCAGCTTGAGCTCTTCTTTGAAATTCGCTTTTACGGAGCAGGGATGAAGGCCTGCCATAGCAATACATTTGCCCGGGAACTTTTTTTCCAGTTCAAGCATTGCTTCCAGCGTGCTGCTGTCTATTGCAGGCAGATAAAATTTAGCCACTCCATTCGCAACACCTCTTGCTATAACCTCTGCAATATCCTGCTCAAATTCTACAGCATACAAATGGCAATGGGTATCAATCAAAGTCATGAGAAATGGGTTGAAATCATTTTAAAAAGCAATGTAGCCGTAAATTTTTTTATCGGACTATTGCGCAACAAAAACCGTAAAATTCACATTTTATATTTTTTGTAAAAAATATAAAATGAGTAGTTTATTAAATTACTTTTTTATTAATTAAAAAAAGTTCTACCTTTAAATCAGTTTTCATAGGGTACGGATTAAAAACGGGCCAGGGTGTCTACCCAGGCCCAATTCATTTAAGAACAGTTTATTACTGATATTGATGCAAATTTTTCTCAAAAGAGGCTTTGCTTAGTGCTTCAAAACTATAGCCCTTATCTCCAAAAAAATTTAAAATTTCAGGCAATGCAATTTTTAATCTGCTGAATGCTTTTCCGCTATCGTGGAAAACAACGATTGAACCTTTTGTTGTATTTCTGATGACATTCAGCGCACATGTTTCTCCTGAAATTTTTTCGTCGAAATCTGCACTCAGCACATCCCACATAATGATCTTAAAATCTGCGCTTGATTTTTTTAAGCAGGAGATCTGGAATTTTGTTATGCGGCCATAGGGTGGGCGAAAAAGATCTGAATCAATGTATTTCGCAGCTTGCTCAATATTGCTGCAGTATTCGCTATCACTGGTTTTCCAGCCGTTGAGATGATTATGCGTGTGGTTCCCCACGCGATGGCCTTCATTCAAAACCCTTTTATAAATATCAGGATGGTCGATCACATTTTTTCCTATGCAAAAAAAAGTTGCTTTTGCATTGTGCTTTTTTAATTCATCCAGCACAAAAGGTGTAGCGTCCTGATGCGGCCCGTCATCAAAGGTCAGATAAATTTTTTTTTCGACAGAAGGGATATCCCAGATACAAGCAGGATAAAACTTCTTTAGCAACCAGGGGGTTTTTACAAAATACAACATGCTGTAAATTACACAAGATGGGCTGAAAAATCAGAATGTATTGATGTGGATCACTCTTCCTTCATGCCGGAATATTTTGCCATTTTTATTTACAAACTCCTCTTGGCTTTTTACATCTGTCAAAATTTTGTCCATGTATTTTTGAACAGGCTCATCTGGCAAAGTGACCGGGCTCCCGAAGAGCAATGTTTCGTCTATATATCCCCGCAGGAGGGGCCCTAACTGCTGATTGAATAAATTAATACCTGCAAAAATATCGCTGCCAAGAATTTTGTTGTCAGAAACGCAAACAAAGCCAACGATTGAGGTGTCTGTGCTTTTGAATTTTTGCATAAAGTAATTGAAATAATCATCTCCTATCTGAGGTTCTTTTTCTTTCTTTTTTTTATGCGTGGTCTCCGGCTCTCTTTGGGATAAGTAGGCCAGGGTTTTGCTGTTAACATGCCCTCTGTCTAACTGGTTGTTGATTTCTCTCCAGATCTGTACCTGATTTTTTGCGCTATCGAGCATCTTTCGCAAATGCGTATTAGCAAAGCCGCTATAGATAAAAGGTTTTTCTTTGTCGCTCCAACGGTCTTCTTCCACGCACATGACATTCACATACTGGTCTTTTTTCGAAGGTGGCAGGATCGTGTCGTGCATCACCATCCTGTCCTGTCTTCCACCAGCGATCACTTCGCCTGAGCCAACATAAATAGAACTGTCAGAATTATTGTTGATGCGCAACCAATGCACATTTTCAGTAGATGCGGTGCCACGCTCTGTAACAGTGGCGATGCCCTTTTTGATGGCATCGCTCAGCGAAATAATATTGGGTGTGCTGAAAGAATGGTTGTTGCCGTTGTCCTTAGCTCTTATGGGAATTATCTTAAGATTTTTATATGTAATGGCGCTATCGTAATCTACCGCAAGGGTTTCGTAAGTAAGCTGTGCGCATGCCATGCTGCAAATGAAGAGACATAATATGGAAAATAACACTTTCACATTCATGCAATGATATCAAATGTAATAAAATAAAGTTTGGAAAGCTATAGCCGGTGTCATTGAGCAGGGTCTCAGTTTGAAAATATTTCACGCAAACCTGACTGAGACAGCGACATCAAGGTGCAACGGTGCAAAAGCTCAAAGGGTGCAATTTTGCTCCTTGCCTGGGATGAGACTGATACACTGATAGTCATTGTTACCAACCGGAAGAGGTTTTCAAATGGTGTATATTTGCGGCCATGAGCAAAAAAGTGAGGGTCCGATTTGCGCCTAGCCCAACTGGTGGTCTGCATATAGGTGGGGTGAGGACTGTTTTATACAATTATCTTTTTGCAAGGCAACAAGATGGCGATTTTGTGCTTCGCATTGAAGATACAGATCAGACCCGTTATGTGGCTGGCGCTGAAGAATATATCTACCGATGCCTCGAATGGTGCGGCCTTACACCGGATGAAAGCCCTATGCATGGCGGCGATTATGGTCCTTACAGGCAGAGCGAAAGAAAAAGTATTTACAGAGAATATGCTGAGCAATTGGTGAAGGATGGCAAAGCTTATTATGCATTTGATACCCCTGAAGAACTTGAAGCGAAACGAAAAGAAATACCAAATTTTCAATACAGCCATTCTGTAAGAAATGAGCTAAAGAATTCATTGACCCTAAGCGATGATGAAGTGAAAGAATTGCTCGATGCAAATGCAAGGCATGTGATAAGAATCAAAATGCCAACTGATGAGGAAATCAGGTTCACTGATATGATCCGTGGTGAAGTGTCTTTTAATTCATCGCAGTCAGACGACAAAGTGCTATTGAAAGCAGATGGCATGCCTACCTATCATCTTGCTGTGGTAGTGGATGACTATTTGATGAAGATCACTCATGCATTCCGTGGCGAGGAATGGTTGCCGAGTGCTCCTGTTCACATTCTATTGTGGCGCTATTTATTTGGCGAAGAAAATATGCCGCAGTGGGCTCATCTGCCATTGATATTGAAGCCAGATGGAAATGGTAAACTGAGCAAGCGCGACGGAGACCGGCTCGGTTTCCCGGTGTTCGCGATGGATTGGGCCGATCCTAAAACGAATGAGGTCACCTCGGGATTTAAAGAGCGGGGTTTTCTTCCTGAAGCGTTTCTTAATATGCTCGCGGTATTGGGATGGAACGATGGAACAGAGCAGGAGATTTTTTCTCTGAAAGAATTGGTTGAAAAATTTTCGATGGAACGTGTGCACAAAGGCGGCGCAAAATTCAATTATGAAAAAGCGAAATGGTTCAATCATGAATGGATAAAGAAGTTGCCAGTGGACAGCTACAAGTCTCAAGTCCGAGATTTATTAGAAGACATCGGGATTGTCATCGATAATGAAAAGAAATTTGAAGAAACATTAGAGTTGATAAAAGATCGTTGTGTTCTTTTGAATGATTTCAAAGACCAAGGTTCATACTTTTTTCAATTTCCTGAAATAGTTGATATGGCATCCATTAATCCAAAATGGAATGAACAGAAAAATTTATTTTTCATTGAATTAATACGAGCTTATGAATTGATGACTGTTTGGAATCATGAAGATTTGGAAAAAGAATTCAAAGAAATCGCTGCAGCAAATGAAATAAAAACTGGTGAACTATTGTTGCCGCTACGTATTATGCTGGTAAGCAAGAAAATCGGACCTCCTGTTTTCAATATTGCCGCAGTATTGGGTAAGGATGAAACCATCCGGCGAATAAAACATATATTGAGTTTGTTATCTAAATAAAATCATACTTTTTTTTCGAAAGCCTGTTGTATCTTTCTCTAAATTAATTTTTCAGATGCAAAAGCACACCAGGCTTTTATATTTTCTGGCAATTTTAAAATTTGCTCTCCCTTTTTTTCTTCAAAATGCCGTTTACGAGCCTCATCGCGACGAGTTTTTGTACCTCGCAGAAGGCCATCACATGGCATGGGGATTTATGGAAGTGCCGCCACTGCTTTCGGTTTTTGCATGGTTCACAAATTTGTCTGGCGGCAGCATGTTCTGGGTAAAGTTCTGGCCCTCACTATTCGGAGTCTTTACTTTTATCATCACCGGGAAAACCATTCTCTCGCTTGGTGGAAAATCGTTTGCGATTTTTCTTGGCTTTCTTCCTTTTATATTTGGGGCATATTTGCGTGTTCATTATTTATTCCAGCCCAATTTTCTTGAAATATTTTTCTGGACGATAATTGCGTATAGCCTTGTACGTTATGTTCAAACGCAAAATAATTACTGGCTCTATGTCTTGGGTGTCAGCGTCGGGCTTGGGATGATGAGCAAATATTCTGTTGCGTTTTTTTATGTGAGCATTTTATTTGGGTTATTACTGACCAGGCAAAGAAAAATTTTTGCCAATAAACATTTCTATTACGCAGCTATCATTTCGCTGATCATTATTCTTCCAAATATCATCTGGCAATATATTCATCAGTTCCCGCTAGTTTACCATATGCGGGAATTGCAGGAGACCCAACTGCAATATGTAAGCCCGGTGAGCTTTTTGCTTGACCAGCTTTTGATGAATTTTCCATGCGTGTTTATCTGGATAACTGGTTTATATTTTGTCAGCTTTTCAGCCAATGCCAAACCATATCGCTTTATCGGATTGGCTTATGGTTTTGTGATTGCGTTATTATTAATTGGCCATGGAAAAAATTATTATTCATTGGGCGTTTATCCAATCCTGTTTGCATTTGGTGCTTATCAGCTTGAGCAATATACTCTTTCAAAGCGAAAAATATTGCGCTATGCTTTTGTGCTGGCTTCATGTATATCAGGGATATTCATCATTCCGATATTATTGCCCATCTTCCCACCAAAAGAGCTGGCAAATTTTTATGAGAAAGCCGGTACAAAAAATACAGGTGCGTTAAGATGGGAAGACCAGCAAAATCATAATCTGCCGCAGGATTTTGCAGATATGCAAGGTTGGGAGGAAATGACAAAAAAAATGGCTGTTGGCTATGATATGCTTGATAGCAACGAAAAAAGACATTGCACGCTTTTCTGCGATAATTATGGAATGGCTGGTGCCGTTAATTATTATGGCAAGAAATATGGTTTGCCACAAGCTTATAGCGACAATGCCAGTTTTCTATATTGGATGCCTGATAGTTTACGGATTGAAAACCTATTGCTCATAACAGATGATCAGCAGGAAATGACACATCCGTTCATAAAGTCATTTGCCTCAGCACAGGTTATTGACAGCGTCACCAACCCTTTTGCCCGCGAGCGGGGGGATCTGATTATTTTATTTAAAGGAGCCAATGAAAAATTTGCCACCTATTTCAGTAAGAAAATGGAAAGAAGAAAAGCAGCCTTAGCAGGCAAGTCTTTGAAAGGATCAATCAATGACTGAAGCCCAGACAGCATTCTCGTGTGATTGCAATTGGTATCCATTACTTATTTTTGATTTTGAAACGAAAGAACAAAGATGAATGATGAAAACAATCGCCCCATCAGGGTGTTGGTAGCTAAGGTTGGCCTTGATGGTCACGACCGTGGGGCAAAAGTAATCGCCACTGCGTTACGCGACGCTGGCATGGAAGTGATTTACACCGGCCTGCGCCAAACTCCTGAAATGGTGGTGAATGCTGCATTGCAGGAAGATGTGGATGCCATCGGGATCAGCATATTGAGCGGTGCGCACATGACTGTGTTCCCAAAAATAATAAAGCTGATGAAAGAAAAAGAAATGGATGATGTGCTGCTGACAGGTGGGGGAATAATTCCGGAAGACGACATGAAAGCATTAAATGAAATGGGCGTTGGGAAATTATTTGCGCCTGGTGCTACAACAACTTCAATAGCGGATTATATTAAAGAGTGGGTGAAAGAATACCGGGATTTTTAATTTTGTTTAATGAAAAGGGAAATAAAAATATTCAAATCTTTTGAGGAGCAGGAAGAATATCATTTAAATGAAATGAGAAATCCAACAGTGAAGGAACGTTTCATTAATTTGTACAGAATGCAAATGCTTACTAAAGCTTTTAACTCCATTACCGACAAATCCCGAAAAATTATTATTAAACATGGACATTCTGCACGATGAGTTTATCCTCTTTCTTAAGTGTGCTCTTGAAAATAATTTGAGGTATATGCTTATTGGGACTTCACCGTAAACTATTATGGATACAACAGGAACACAGATGATATGGATGTGTGGCTGGCTCCTACTAACGAAAACAGACAGTCATTCATAAATACATTGCTTTGTATGAATTATTCTGAAAATGAGGTTGCGCCTTTGGATAATGAAGATTTTACAGACTACTTTATTGGCAATGTTGGTTCAGGAGGCGCAAGGATTAATGTTTTAACAATTGTGCATCATGATGTATCGTTTGAAGAAGCGGAAAAAAAGCAAACAAGTTTTTGGAATTATGGACGGTGTTTTTATGAATATTGTCCCGTATGATTTTTTAAAAGACATCAAGCTTCGCTCGATCCGCCATAAACATTTATATGACATTGCCCGGCTGGAAGAAATCAGGAAAAAAAATAAATTCAGCCTTGAGTAGCTCAAAATCAATCGCTCAAAAAAGCCCTTTTTTTTGAGTATATCAATCAAAAGTTCGTTGCATTTTATAATTTCACTATTATTATAGTCAGATTAAAATATATTGATTACCATCGTTCTATAAATTTTTTCTATGCCTTACCAAACTTTATTCACCGAGATCAACGATCATATTTTCACATTAACCATCAACCGCCCGGACAAGCTCAATGCACTTAACAAAACAGTAGTTGAAGAATTGAGCGATGCTATCGATGAGATTTATTGTAACCAGGAAATAAAAGCTGCTATCATTACTGGCAGTGGTGCAAAAGCGTTTGTTGCCGGAGCCGATATCAGCGAGTTCATTGCGCTTGATGGAAAAGGCGGCAAAGCGCTTGCCCAAAGAGGGCAGGAAAATGTTTTTGATAAAATTGAAAATTCTCCAAAGCCAATCATTGCAGCGGTGAATGGTTTTGCTTTGGGAGGCGGCTGTGAATTGGCAATGGCCTGCCATTTCCGTTTGGCAAGTGACAATGCAAAGTTTGGCCAACCGGAAGTGAATCTGGGATTGGTACCCGGCTATGGTGGCACACAACGCCTTACGCAATTGATAGGTAAAGGGAAAGCAATGGAATTGATAATGACCGGGAATATGATTGATGCTAATGAAGCTTTGAGATTAGGTTTGGCAAATCATGTCACTGATCCTGAAAATCTATTGGGTGAAACGAAAAAAATATTGCGAGCAATCATCAGCAAAGCGCCGCTTGCTATTGCTGAAGCAATTGCACTGGTTAATCATGCTGCTTATGGAAAGGCAGAAGGGCTTAAAAAAGAGGTAGAAGCATTTGGGAAATTATTCGACACCGCAGATGCAAAGGAAGGAGCAAAAGCTTTTCTCGAAAAGCGCAAAGCAAATTTCACAGGCAAATAAAAACTGAGCCGACCTGCGAAAACTGTGTCTCCTAAAAAATATAAAAGCTGATCCTAAGACCAGCTTTTATGTTTTGAATCATCAAAATGTTTATTGATGAATAGCTTTTTTTGTAGCATTGATGGCTGCATCAATGTGGATGTATGCCCTTCCCTGCAATCCCTGCGCGAATTTGTTGTCTTCGTCGTGGCTGATGTCCTGCCTTGCTTTCTTTAAAAAATCAACAGCTTCATGGAGGCGTCCATCGTGGTCATTGCGTTCATCTACTTTTGGATGGTCATTAATATCTTTGCCATCTTCAATGGCCGCCTTTTTAATTTCACCGATTGCTGCGTCAATTTGCTTTACAGCTTCAACCTCATCGACTGTTCTCTGCCAGTTTCCCGGGCGGTGTTCGATCATCCAGCGTGCAGCGCGAAGATCAGAAAGCGCATGCAGGTAATAAGGATGCTCTCCGTAAGATGGAGTGCCTGCATTTGAAATAAACGAAATGGATGAAAGCAATAAGACAAAACTTAGTACTTTAAGCGACAAGAAACGTTTCATTGGTAATTGATTTTAAGTTTAAGTGATTGTTTGCTTCTGCAGTTATTTGCAGAAGCCATGGTAAACATATCCAATACCGTTCCAGTATCATACTATTTGATTGTCCTTAACATCTGCTTTGCAAACAGTAACGATTGCTTAATTGTAAGAAGCATTAAATAAAAACGTATATGCATGAATGTTATTCGTATCCGTTGGTGAAGATGATATGCTGGCCTTTTGATGTTTTTATTTCTGCAATATCTCCATGCAAAAATATTTTCCTGCGATCAATACCTTTTACCGTCCATGTTCTGAACGGTATTTTTAATTTCAATGTTCCGCCGTGTTCTGAAAAAATTTTTACTTCAGCAATAACTCCTTTTTTTTTTTTTGCACTTATTAAAAATGCACCCTCTGTTCTCAATGTCTTGAATGAAATATTTTCCCACTCATCAGGAACTGCAGGAAATATTTCAATTACGTCATTATGATTCTGCAAAAGCAATTCATGAACGCCCTGCGCGAATGCGAAATTTCCTTCCAGCGTGAATGGCCGGTATGTAAAAGAAGAATATTGCCCGCCCTTCTGATCTCCATTTAAATGAAAACTATTAACCGAACAAAAATTTGATGCAAAAATCTGCAATTGCTTTGCTGCACTGTCTACCTCTTTTGCCCTTGCATACAGGCAAGCCATCCAGCTAAATGAATACCCGCACCACCCGCGGGTGCCAAGGCTTTCAATATGCCGCAAAGATTTTTTTATGATGGAAGAATCTTCCGGATTATTAATATCCAGTAAACACAAAGGATATATTGCCATGTAAGGAGACATATGGCGATGGGAAACATCCAGGTTTTGGCCATGCGCAACAGTAAGCCCGGTTTCATTGGTATCAAATGCAGGAAAAAAATCAGATGAGGATACTGTTCTTCTGTCAGCAAGAGTAGTATCTGCATCTGTTATTTCATTTTTCTTTTCAAAAGCAAATTTGCAAAGCGCGAGATCATAATTAGTATAGCTCGTGAACCATGCTTTTATGCTATTGTCATAAATCTCAGGGCTTGAGCTTAACGGCAATTGGTGGCTATCACTATCAATGATATGGTTCAAGTATTCCGTTATATTATTGTAATAGGGTTTCAATTTTTCATAAAAAAATTTCTTGTCCATACTATATTTCCACTGCCAGAAAAAATGCTGCGCAAGCCAGCATACAGTAGTCGGGCTCATAGAATACTGAATCCATCCACCCATTGGTTTTCCGCTGATGGTTGTAACGCCTGGCACGTTCAATCCATCAACAGCAAAATATTGCTTTGTCCATTTTCGATTTTCTTCTTTTGTTTTCCATAAGAAATTGGTGTAAGATGCAGTGAGGTCGAGATGGTTGCTTTCATATCCCGGCCAATAACTTAATTGCGTGTTCAAATCATTATGTATATCACCTTTCCACGGCGGAAGATTTCCATTGTCGGATGTCCATATTGCCTGTAGAGAAATAGGCGGCGTATTGCTCCTTGCTACACAACCGAATTTATATAGTTCGAGATAGTATTGTTTTTCCAATACTTTATCAGGGATTGAAATCGCAGAACGATCCCAGAAATTTTTCCACCATGCAATGTGAGAAGGCCAACCG
>Ga0302320_10002027_pt1 | contig 48344 bp, 23 predicted proteins | sample Bog_T0_3_FD_202130 | JGI IMG/M metagenome (GOLD analysis project Ga0302320, IMG submission 202130) | Peat permafrost microbial communities from Stordalen Mire near Abisko, Sweden - Bog_T0_3 | ecosystem: Environmental > Terrestrial > Soil > Wetlands > Peat | place: Sweden: Abisko, Stordalen Mire... | reverse complement strand
GGCGGTTCGTGGCTTTCATGTGCCACAACTCTACCGAAACTCGTTCGAGCCTTCACGCATCCTTGCGGAAGCAACACGTCTTAATATTTCCGACCACGGCGCGATTGGCGACGGGAAGACATTGAATACCGTGGCGATTCAGGCGGTGATCGATCAGTGCGCGGGAGAAGGGGGTGGAACACTCGTGGTGCCCAAGGGCGAATTCGTCAGCGGGGCGCTCTTTCTCAAGCCGGGCGTGAACGTCGAGCTGCGCGAAGGCGCTGTGCTGAAAGGTTCGACCAACATCGGCGATTATCCGAAGGCGAACACCCGCATCGAAGGCCACTTCGAGCCGTGGCCGGCAGCTTTGCTCAATGGCGATAAGGTGAATCATCTGCGCATCACCGGTCCGGGCACGCTCGATGGAAGCGGCGCGACGTTCTGGCAGAAATTTTATTTGCAGCGCAAGAAGGAGCCCAAGACGACCAATCTCAACGTGGAGCGTCCACGGCTGGTTTTTATTCAGGATTCCGAGGAGGTGCAGTTGATCGGCGTCACTTTCAACAACTCCGGTTTCTGGAATCTCCACCTTTACCGGTGCCGCAATGTCACGGTGGACAACTGCCGCTTCGAGTCTCCGCGCGGCGTACCGGGTCCCGCACCCAGCACGGACGGGATCGATGTGGACAGCTCCCAAGATATTACCATCAGCAAAAGCTTCTTTTCCGTCGGCGACGATTGCGTCGCGCTCAAAGGCACTAAAGGTCCCTTTGCCATGCAGGATCAGGATAGCCGGCCGGTGGAGCGCATCCACATTCGTGACTGTATGTTCAAGTCCGGCGGCGGCATCGTGACTTTCGGCAGTGAAGCGACCGTCGTGCGCGATGTGGAGGTGGAGCGCTGCACCTCATTCGGGGTGAGCGTACTGCGATTGAAGCTGCGGGCCGATACGCCTCAGCTATATGAAAACATCCGCCTGCACGACATCACGCTGGAGCACGCGGGTGTGATTTTTGGCATCGCGCCGTGGAAACAGTATTTCGACCTGAAAGGCCAGCCACCGCCGAAGTCCGTGGTGCGCAACATCAGGATCTCGGACGTGAAAGGCTCCTGTGAATCCTTGGGGAAAATCACTGGCAACCCGGACACGGAGATTAATGACATAGTCTTGAAGAATGTGGTTGTGAAGCCACAAGACACGAAGTTTGATGTCGGCGACGTAAAAGGACTGAAGTTTGATAATGTTGTGGTCAACGGGACCCCGTAGTATCCAAATATTCGAATTTGGCCACGCCTACAGTGTTTTTTAATGGGTTTGGCTGTGGCGATGAGTGCTGGTGAATCGGAGCTGGAGTTGCCATTTTGTGGCGATGAATTCTTTTGCATTTTTGCTGCTCTGTGTTGCTGTTTGGATGAATCGCAATCAGCAGGGCGTGATCGAATATTTGCAGGAAAAAATCCGTATTCTTTTCCAAAAAGTCCGGAAGCGTGGAAACCTTGGCGCGCATGTAAAACGGCACGAAAAACAGGCTCAACGCGATCAGTTTGTACGCCGCCAACCACTCGAAATTGCCCATGAGGAAGCCAGAATCGTAACCTGCCTGTGCGAGGCTGACGAGATGCAGTCAGGAGATGTTCGTGACGAACAGCGCCAAACCAATGGAGGACCAACCCAACGTATTGCCGCCCAGAAAATAGCTCCCCGCCTCGCCGTCCTTGCGTTTGCGCAGGCCCACCCAAACACCAGCGCCCACGATGCCAGCGAGGCAAAGGACGATGATGACGAGGTCAATGGCACTGATGTTTTTCATGCTTTATATCCAGTCGCCGGACCGCAACCTGCGACCACATTTCAGTTTCATGAGTCTCTTCCGCCATAATCAGCGGCTGGCGCTTTTTTGCCAGACGGCCGCATTTTTACCTTCTAATGGAGGAACCGGCAGGCCATTGAGCAAGGCCTTGCGCCATTTGGCCGACCTGGCGGCAAAGGGTGCCTGCGAGTTGTCGTGTCCGTGATGATCGGCGTTTGGCATTACCACCACTTCTTTCGGTCCTTGCATTTGGTTAACGGCAGCAAAAATGCCGGATGGTGTGGCCGTGGTGTCAATTAATCCGAGGCCGACGAGCACGGGGCAATTAATTCGCGCGGCAAAATTCACACCGTCGAAATAACGGGATGTGTCCAACAGTTTCTTTTTGTCATGGCCGGCCTCGTCATTGGCCACCCAATAAGGCCAGCCAGGTTGCCGTCCAACCAGTTCCCCGGTGTTGTCACAGCCGGCCGGGGCCAGGGCCATAGCCGCTGTTACCCTGTGGTTGAGACCAGCGGCCACGAAACTTTGCAGTCCGCCCTGACTGGTGCCGGTGACAACGAGGATTTTGCCGTCCCAGTCAGACCGCTCGGTGAGATAATCCACCGCGCGATCGCAGGCCAGGAACATGGGGAGGAAATAGCTTTGCTCGCGGTCATCATTGCCGATAGCGGCATAGTTTTTGAGCTTGTGCTCGTTTTGCTCCTCGTAAAACGAAGCGGGGCGATCAATCGGCAAGTCATGAGCCATAATGTTCAGCGCCAGCCAGCCTTCTGTGGCGCGGTCAGTGGCCCAGGTTTTGTCCAATGGATAAACGCCGGCCCACTGGACGATCAGCATGGCGGGAAATTGTTTGCCTGAAACCGGTCGCGCCAATTGTCCATGAATGTGTGTGCCCCGGATGTTGTCCAGCGTGATTTGCCAGTAAGCAACATTCCTTTTGCCGCTGGATTCCTGTTTTAGCACAGCATTTTCCGGGACGGCTGCCAGTTCAGCCAGTTTGCGCTTCCAAAAAGAGTCAAAATCCACCGGACACGGCGCGGAGACGGGAATCTGGTAGGGTGCAAAGGCGGCCCCGGCCAACACTTTGAGGGTTTGGTGCCCGGTATTAGTGGCGGTGATTTCTGCGAGAATGGTTCCGGGCTCTGGCAGCGAAGTGTGGATGGAAGCCTGCCCAGACTGGAAAGTAATGGTACCCTGGCCCTGGAGCCGGCCACCCCCCTCCTTGAAACTGTACCCCGCCACGGTGCAGGAATTGGCTTCTCGGCCCCGCAACTCCATCTGCCACAATGCGTTGTCGCCTGCTTGATAAATGGCATCAGGTTTGTTTGGAACCAGCGTAATGGCAGGTTCCGCAAGGATCCATGGGGAACCGAGCACTAAGAACAAGAGGATTACTTGAGTTTTGACGATCAGCAGGCGCTTCATGGTGGTAGCCGGGATTTGAGTAAACGGCAATGGCTTTAAAATTTCTCTCCCATCCTAAACCATTCATAGGCGCGAACAATCCCCCCCGTTGGGGGTATATCAAATGTTTGCAAAGATGTTTACATTCACGACGATGAATTTCCACCGATCAGAAAGAATGCCCTGTCGTGGGGCTTTTACACTGATTGAACTGCTGGTCGTCATCGCGATTATTGCCATCCTGGCCGCGATGCTCTTGCCGGCTTTAGCAAGTGCGAAACTCAGGGCTCAAGAACTCAAGTGCAAGAGCAATTTGAAGCAGGTGGACTTGGCTTTGTTCATGTATCTGAATGATTATGGCGCGATTGCCCGTAACAATACCACAGGCAACTGGCTGCCCAGTCTCGCTTCCGTTCAGCAAGGTGTGATGGCCGCCGCCTATTGTCCGCAGGCCACCACCAACAATCAGGGGTTTGTGGCGACTGGCAGCAGCGCGTGGGGCACCGTCACGATTCCTTGGATCGGGAATGATGGCAACGCGTCGGACAGCGCAAGCTACTTCCTCAACGCTTGGATGTACGCTTCCGATGCGAATGTCCTGGGATATATTGGCAGCCAGCCGGGCCAATTGTTTGGGAAGCAAAGCAACATTCGATACACCTCACAAACCATCATGTTCGCGGATGGCATCTGGGAGGACGGCTGGCCGAACTGCGGAACGGCGGCTGGATCCGGAGACGCCATCCCTCCGCCAGCGAATTTATCCGCCGGCACGCCGGGGATTATGATGGGGCGCGTTTGTATCGCGCGCCACGGAATTCCCAAAGCGCCATCGAGTGTGCTGACTACATCGCCGTTTCCTAGCGGCGTCAATGTGGCTCTGGCTGACGGCCATGTGGAGTACTCCAAACTCGACGCTCTTTGGTCGGGATATTATTGGAGTGCAACCTCCGTGCCTCAAAAGCGCCCATGATTGATTTATAATTCACTCGATAATTAAATATCCTTAATAACGCAAGCGCTATGAATTCAAAAGCTCCAGCAAGTTTTCGTTGTCAGCCGGCATTTACATTGATTGAACTATTGGTGGTCATTGCCATCATCGCCATTCTAGCCGCGATGCTGTTACCAGCTTTGGCCAAGGCAAAAGATCATGCGAAGTCCATCGCCTGCGTTAACAACTGCAAGGAGCTCGGCCTCGGGGCCATGCTTTATGCCAACGACTACCAAGACTACCTGCCGCCGATCAACAGTTATCCGTATGATTATGATGGCTCGTCCATGACTCTGCACACCAACTGGTGGTTTATCATGATTCAGCCATACATCGTCGGATTGAACCAAACCAACAACGGCACCGTCTGGCATTGCCCGACAGTGCGGAATTCCGACATCAATCCAGGCAACACAGCGTATTTCGGGGTGGTGTGGCAGGGTTACGGTCCGTCCCAAAATGCCCGCGTGGGAAATCAATATATCAATTATCCATCCGTGCCAGGCGGCGTTGCCAGCAAGAAGCTGTCGCAACTCCGCAGGTCGTCTCAGTTGTGGTTGTTTGGAGATGATGGCACGCCAAAACAGACTTGGCCGGATTCGCAACCGACTTGCGGATACTGGACCGATGTGACCGTGATCGCGCCCGATCCCGCTTCTGGTTTTAGTGATAATAGTCCGCAAAAGCAGCCCGCGATACGGCATGACAGCAATACGCGCGCAATCTTTACGCTCTGCGACGGTCACGTGGAAAAATGGAAATGGCTGGATTTGCGCAATGATGTCAATGATGTGTTTGGCATCAATTCCAATTAATTTTGGATGAATTGACGCGTAAACCACCTCCCCCCATTGGGGGATGTTAAGAGTTTTCGTAAATGATAAATTGTTCGTATGAATTTCCCAAAATCAGCAAGCAAGTCCTGCCGCAGGGCCTTTACCCTGATTGAATTGCTGGTCGTCATCGCCATCATCGCCATCCTTGCGGCGATGCTGCTGCCAGCGTTGGCGGGCGCCAAGAACAAGACGCAGCGCATATCCTGCCTGAACAATTTACATCAGTTTGGTTTGGCATTTTCCATGTACGCCAGTTCCTACAACGAAAAAGTGCCGCCTCCCGGATTCGATCCCAGCGTTGCCAACAGCGAGCCGTGGGAGGGTTACGGTTTGTTTGATGACGGCAGCGGCCAGAATGCCAATGCCACGGCGGATGGCGTCAGCCCGACGGGCCCGGTGTTGGCCACGACCGCCGCTTGGAATCACGGCGTCTTTTATCGGGAGAAAAGCATTGTCACCCCGAATACGTTTTATGATCCGGGTTTGACTGCCGCCCAGGCCGATTCCCAGCCGCCCCAGGTGTTTGCGTATACCGATTATTCGACGCCCACGCCTTGGCCGACTTATTCCAACAGCCGGGTGCGGGGAAATTACATGTATTATCCGCAGACGGCCACAGGGATGGCGGCCGATCCCACCTGGATGACGGTGGCCAAAAAAATGACGGACTTGAGCGCCACCCGCAGCATCTTGACGGATTTGGTCTATACTTATAACCTGATTCCACATTGCAATGGCAAAGCACCGGTTGGCATCAACGCCCTCTGGGGAGACATGCACGCCAACTTCAGTAATACCCAATCAGCCTTCACGGCGACTTATTGGGACATGGGGGCCGGGCCGTCGGTTGGCACTGATCCCGGTGACAACGTAAGCCGTTTCTGTCCCATGATAGCCCTATTAAGACCGTGAAAAACACGAAACCCATATATCAGCCTTTTAGCTGTTCAACCAAGGATAAACAAACTTATATGCAAAATAAACAAATGACCACCTCAACCTGCAATTCTCAGTGGCGTGTTATCGTCGCCGGCCGCATTCTGGCCTTGATAGGCATTATCAGCGTGCTGCTCGGCGCCACCGCTTCACTCCAAGCCCAGCCGACCACCAATCTCTGGGTCGGCTCAAACACGGTCTGGGGCACTTCGAGTGCTTGGTCTCCGGCCAACGTTCCGAATTGGGTGGATTCCATGGCTATTTTCAGTAACAGCACCAACTCAATTAATAATCCCAGTTCAGTCGTTAACTATACAATTGGCACATTAAGTGATACTGGTGGTTCAACCATCGGGCTTTCGGGTCAAAATCTAGTTTTGAACTTCCAAGCGTCATCGGGCACCCCGATCATCAATGTCACCAATGGTTCCGGGGTATATTGGTACTGGCAACAGATTGGCACGCAAGGTTTCACCAAACTCGGCACTGGCCTTTTAACCGGCCGATATGAAGGCACCCCAAATAACTTCTCTGGTCCAGTCATCATTGGACAGGGTACGCTAGGTTTGCAAGTTGGCGGAAACCTGGCCAACGCCAGCAGTCTTACCATCTCAAACACGGCAACCGTTTCAATGCAGAACAGTGGCAACGCTTCGGCAACTGGCATTGCTGCCGTTACGCAACCGTTTCCCGTTTACTTGGCGGGTGGTGGAACCGCAACGCTTGGTGTGAGTTATGCCGGTCAAACGCTGATATTGCCTGGGAACGTGCAAAGCACCTCGGGCACAGCACTGAAATTCACCGGCCCGGGCATGTGCGTCTTGGCGGGCACCAACAGTCTCGCTGGCACATTGACGGTCGCCAGTGGCAACCTGGTCATCAGCAGCGCCACCACCAATTATGGGTCCGTAAGTGTTTCTGCCAACGCAACCAATGGTGTGCTGGCCACAGTTCCCAGTAGTTCAATGACGGTGGCCAATCTGACCTTGGTTGGCACCAACAACTCGGTGCTGGAGTTTAGCGGTGGCTGGGCAGGCACGCCAACAGTGCCTATGCTTAATATCACCAACCTGCTGACGTTTGTTACAAATGTCCCCGCCCCGATTTTGCTGACCGGCGGCGGCTGGGTGCCCAACAGCGCCATTCCCCTCCTGCATTTCGGCACGTTGGTGAACACAAATCCACTAGGTGTGTTTGCCTCATTCGCGCTTGCCCCGGTCCCCGAAGGGATCACGGCGGCACTTGTTGACGATACGGTCAACAACCAGATCAACCTGAGCATCTCCTCCATCAAGCCACTGGTGTGGAGTCCGAGTACCGCCAACGCCAACTGGACGGCGGCAGGCGACTGGACACTTCAAGGCGGAGCCTCCGGGCAAACCTACACTGAAACGATGCAATTTGGTCCGGCCGTACAGTTCGATGATTCCCTGAGCCCAGCCGGCCCCAGCATTATCGTCACCAACAACAGCTATTTATCCCCCAACAGCGTGGTGTTCAATAATTCCACCCACAACTACACCCTGCTGGGCAGTGGCGGCCTTTGGAATAATGCCAGCATTACACTCAGCGGCAACGGCTATGTGACCAACAGCCAGGCCAACTATTATTTCGGCAACACGATGCTCAACGCGGGTACCCTGGTGCTAAATAATATTCTCGCCCTGGGCCCGATCGGCACCAACGGCGGCGCCAATGCGGCATATGGAACCATCAGCTTCCAGGGCGGCACCCTGCAATTCACCGCCAATAATATTAATGACTACTCCAGCCGATTCAGCACGGCGGCCAATCAGGCGTACTCCCTGAACACCGCTGGGAAGAGCATTGGGCTGAGCACGCCCCTGACGAGCAGTGGCGGCAGCTTGACCGTGGCGGGCAATGGCCTGCTGACCTTGAAGGCCGCAAGCACCTATACAGGGCCCACCACGAACGGTGGCACGTTTAAGCTAGGCGTGGCCAACGCGCTGCCGATCACCACCGCCCTGTCGCTGGGCGGCAACGACGGTTCGCAGGGGACCCTCGACCTTGCGGGCTTCAACCAGCAGGTGAGCGGTTTGACCCTCAATCCCGCCGCCAGCGCGGCAACCATCACGAACAGCAGCAAACTTACCCCCGTCACGCTGACCTATAATGGCGGCGCAAGCACTTTCGGTGGAAACATTGTCGATGGCACGGCCAATGGTGCGAATGGCGGACAGAGCATTTCGCTCGCCGTCATGGGTGGTTCCCTCACATTGACGGGACAAAATAGTTATACGAACACGACGACTATCGCCAATGGTGGCCAACTCTATGTTCAGGGCTCCATCACTTCAACCAACGTGGCGGTGGGCAGCGGCTCGCTCTTTGACGTGTCGGCCATCTCTTACAAGACCGCTGCCGGAGGCACCCTGAGTGGCATCGGCAATGTGAACGGCAGCGTTGAAATCGCCGGCCTGGCCGCCATTCAGCCAGACGCTTTGGGTGCGGTCGCCAATCACGGCACCCTGACCTTCAGCAATAATTTGACTCTGGATCAATATGCGTTGGTGAACCTTAACGTGGCGACCACGCCGACCAGCGCCAGTAATGACCGCATTGCCGTGCTAGGCCAGGTGAGTGCGAACGACCCCAATGGCAACACTGTGCAAATTGCGGCCGAGAGCGGAACCGCGGCCTTGTCCACCACGGGCGATTACATACTGATCAGCTCCGTCAATGGGATCTCGGGCAGTGCCAGCCCGGTGTTCAACCCGGTACCCGTCTGGGTGGGCGCCAGGCCGTCTAATTACGCCCATTATACCGTGGTCGTATCCGGAAACAATGTGGTGCTCCGTTATTCCGCTGGCGTGCAACTCTCCGGCTCGGGGACGGTCAGCCCGGCGAGTGGAGTGCATCAGAACTATTTGTTTAACGTTTTGGTGACTCCGGGCACTGGCAGCACTGGCATCGGCGTCGCTGTGGATTTCACCAGCCTGGGCGGTTCCTTTACCTCCTTGACCGGTAATGCGACCAATTTGTTTTCCACGACCTATGCCGTGCCTGGGACGGTGGTGGTGGGAGTTTATCCGGTGCCTTTCACGGTGACGGATGCCCAGGGGGACACTTTCAACGGCACCATCAATCTCTCCCTTGGCAATGGCACCCTGACTTGGACGGGTGGCGGCGCCAATGCCAACTGGGACAGTTTCAATTGGGCTAATAAAGCGGTTCCCGATCTAACCTCTGGCGTGGATCCAGGAGACGCGCTGGTCTTTGCCGGCCCCAGCAGCTTGCCGGTCATGGATAATGCGTATTATGCCACCTCCGTGACCTTCAGCAACAATGCGGGCAGCTTCGATATCGCCTCGAGTGGCGGCAACTCGCTGACACTGGACGCCACGATCACCAACGTGCTGGAGAACGATTCGGCCAACACTCAGACGTTGAATGTGCCCATTAATCTGAACAGCCCGCTGCTTGTTAATGCCGCGGGTGGACCGCTCATCATCGGAAATCAGGTTGAAAACAGCGGCAATCAGATAACTGTGGAGGGGACTGGCAGCACATCCTTCACGGATGATGTGGACGGCGGCGGCAATCTCGTTTTGGCCGGTCCTGGCACGCTGACACTGACCGGCGCAAGTACCTACACCTACAATAACACCATCCTAGGCGGCGGCACCATGTTGCTCTCCGGTCTTGATAACCTTCTCCCAACAGGGGGCACAGTTGAATATATTGCGCCAGCTACTTTAAACCTGGGCGGTAGCAATGAGACGATTGCTAATTTGAACCTGTCAGGCTTGTCCGCTGGAACGGCGACCGCCACTAACGGCAATTTGACGGTCACCACTACCAGCTTGAACTTCTCCCCCAACACCGCGGCCACAGCGGCAACGACCGTGGATTTGAGCGGATTAAATTCTTTGACCTATTCTCTCGGGACAATTTATTTCTATGGTGCGATTGGGGCCAACTCGACGCTCAAGCTGGCGCAGACAAACAACCTCACGGCCACCGCCATTTATCTCGCAAATGGCGGCCTTACGGCGGTGGCGGCCAACGATACGGCAACGATTTTGCTCGGTCAAACAAACGCCATCAATACGGGAACCTTCCAGATGGGCGGCTATCATAATGCGGCTGGCGCCATCGCTTTCAATACTGCATTGATAAATCCGTCCCTCACCCTGCGCGGCCTGAACGGCACTGGTTACTCGGTTGCAAATATGTCCATTGGGGTCAACAACAACGGTACGCCCCCGCCGTGTTCTTTCGACACCAGCGCCGGCTTTATTGATGCCATGATCAATAACATTATTCTAATGAATAACAATTCGGGCGGCGGAGTGGACACCTTGAGCCTATCGAATGGCACATTGAATGTTGGAGCTTTTCATTTGAATGATGCCAACGGCACCACCACCTCCGCTTCTTCCGCCATCGTCAATCAGAACGCAGGCACTGTGTTGGTTGGTACCCTTGACCTGAACGACAATAGTTCTACCGGAGTTCCGACCACAACATCAACCTATAACTTGGGCAACGGCACTAATGGCTCCGGTCTGTTAAGCGCATATATCATCACCTTTAACGCCACGGTTGCGCCCGGCACCAACAGTCGGGCCACGCTTAACTTTGCTAACGGCACTATTGAGAACTATGAGCCAGACCTAGGCCAGTCCGACAGCTTGGGCGGCGTGGTGGTGGGCGGTTCGGCCACGACAGAGAATCTGGACATCAGCGGTTTCACGGGCGGCGGCGGCCCGAATAATTCCCTGACGCTGAACATCGTTCTGGCCAACACCGGTGTGCATAATTTCTATGCCGAAACCAACTACACCATCACGGAAGAGGCAACGGCGCTAATCAGCGGAAGTGGCGGACTGACGGCCAATGGTCCCGGCCTCGTGACGCTCCTCGGCACGAACACCTACACCGGCGCGACTACGGTCGGCGCCGGCACGCTGGAAGTTGCCCAACCGGCGCTCGCCGCGCATTCCACGGTGACGGTAAACAATGGGGCCGTCTTGCAACTCGACTTCGCGGTGACGAACACGGTCGCTGCGCTGGTTGTAAACGGGGTCAGCAAACCGGCTGGAGTGTATAATAGTTCCACCACCCCCGGTTATCTAACCGGCCCCGGCAGTTTGCAGGTTGTACCTATAAGTACTAACGCTTACTTGACCTCTTTGGCCCTGAATCCAGCGGATGGCCTGATGCCCGGATTTGCGACCAATACGTTTGTTTACTCGGCCACGAATGCCTCTGGCGTCACGCCCACGGTGACGGTGGTCAACGGCAACCTGAACGCAACCAACGAGTTGTATTTGAACGGCGTGGTCCTCCAAGCGCTGGCTTCGGGAGTGCCAAGCCTGGCGCTGACCAACTTTGGGGTGGGTGCCACCAACGTGCTAAAAGTGCTGGTGACGGCGCAGGACGGGGTGACGACCAACCTTTATACCGTTGACGTGACCGAACTGCCGGGGTTCACGGTCAGCACCAACAGCTTTGCGTTCACCAACGTGATCAGCGGTAACAACCTCAATCTGAGCTGGCCGACGAACAATCTCGGCTGGCGGTTGGAAGTGCAGACGAATTCGGCGGGCACAGGATTGGGCACGAACTGGTTTACCTGGCCGAATTCCACCAATGTCACCAGCTTGAGCATCCCGATCAACCCCGCGAATTCGAGCGTGTTCCTGCGGATGGTTTATCCCTGATGGGAAATAATTGGGCAATTCAGCGGGTGAATTGCCGGCTGGGGGTGGGTTCGTCGCGGAGCGTCTTTTGGGTTGGGCGCTCCGCGATTTTATGAAGCGACAAAACAGGCGTTGGTGGATAAATTCAGGAAACAAACATCCCGTGACATTTCCGGCAGTTTGCAAGGCCAAGAAACACTTTTTTATCAGGGCGCGCCATGCTAAACTCGAGCCATGACACTTCTGACCCCATGGAGCCGCTGCGTGCGGTGCTGTTGGTTCAAAGTGCTTTGGCGTTGCGTTCCGTGGTTCTTTTTGAGCGGGGTAGCTTGGGCGGGTGAATATAGCGTGACGACGTGGGGTGTGGACGAGGGTTTGCCCCAAAGTTCGGTCACGGACATTGCGCAAACGCCGGATGGTTTCCTCTGGATCGGCACGCTGCTCTCGGGCTTGTCACGATTCGACGGAGTGCAATTCGTCAACTTTGATTCTGCCAACACGCCGGTCCTCCCCGATGCGGGCGTGCGACACTTGTTCGTGGATTCCCAAGGCGAACTCTGGGTGAACGGTGGCGACGGCAGCCTCTTGTTAAAACAAGGAAACACATTTGTAAAAGTTGGCGAAGGGTTTAAGATTGCTGCACTGGTTGGTGAATGGCAGGGGCGCATGACTTTTAGCACGCTGGACGGGGAACTGATCATCGGCCGTCGTGGCGCGGACGGGCAGTGGCAGTGGCGGCGGCACAAAGCGCCGGTAGAGGGTTCTAATTTTTTTTCCGAGGACAAAGCGGGCGTGCTCTGGTTCCTCGCGGCAGGCGGAAAACTTGGCCGTTTTAAGGACGACCATTTTGAAATTTTTGACACGCCGCCGGGACTGATGGGCAAAAGAATCCAGACCGTGGCCAGTGACGATGCCGGCCGGATTTGGGTCGGCACGGAAGCAGAGGTGGCGCGCTGGGAAAACGGTGTCTTTACGAACTGCAATCCCGCAGGCCCGGCAGCAAAGATTTCCGTGCGGCGGATCATGCCCGTGCCAGGCGACCGCCTTTGGCTGGAGGTGGATGGGAAACTTGTCTGCCGCGATCACGAACAGTGGTCCCCACCGGTGGCGGGATGGGATGGGAATCTGCTTCCATGGTCGCAGCTTCGCACATTCCGTGCTGACAATGGCGGCGGCTTGTGGATTTCCCTGGTTGACGGAATGGCGCATTTGAGCCGCGACGGACGGTTGTTGCGCGTGACCAGCGGAGACGGGTTGCCGAGCCAGTGGGTACAGGCGTTCTTTGCCGACCGTGAGGGTAATCTCTGGGCCGGTTATCATCGCGGGGGATTGATCGAGGTTCGGCCAGCGACATTTCAAACCGTGGCCCGGCGCGAAGGATTGCGGGACACACTGGTCACTTCGGTGACGGAGGACACGGGTGGGGCGATTTGGCTGGGCACGGCGGGTGGGTCCGTGGCGCGCTGGGCGGATGGTATCTGCACGAATTTCACGCTTCCGCTGCGCGGCCGGTTCTGCCAGGACGTGGTGGTGACCGCCGGGCCGGATGGGCGCGTTTGGATTGGCACGGGTGGTAACGGCTTGCAGGTATGGGATCATGGTGAATTTCAATTGGCGGTGTCACCGGACAGGATTTCTTTGGACGGCGTGCGCCAATTGCTGGTCGCCCAAAATGGCGATGTTTGGTTCGCCAACTTCGGAGGCCTATACCGTCTGACGGGGGGAAAACTGGAACAAGTGTTCGCGTCGTATGGGACGGCCCAAGCCGTGGCGGCGTTGAAAGAAGGAGCGGACGGCAGCCTCTGGATCGGCACCATTGGCGGTAAGTTGCGGCGCTGGCAAGGTGGACAATTGACCAGCCACCAGCCACAGGACAATGTGCCATCCTCGCGCTGCTGTGCCTTATGGCCAGAGGCGGACGGAACGGTATGGATTGGCACGATGAGCGGCGGGTTGTTGCAATTCAAGGACGGAGTTTTCACGCGGTTCACCGTGGAAGACGGTCTGGTGGACAACAGTATTTCCCACATTCTGGCGGATGAGCAGGGCAATCTCTGGCTGGGTTCCCATGCGGGCGTAATGTGTATTGCCAAGAAATCACTAGTGCCGCGCGCCAGCCGGACAGGCCTTATTCCGTGCCGGTTTTTTGGCCGCAGCGATGGCTTGCCGACGGTCGCTTTGACGCTGGAGTTTCAACCGAGCTGCGTGAAAACGCACGAAGGGATTCTATGGTTCGGCACACCCAAAGGCGCAAGTTGGGTGGACCCGCGCGAGGTGCGATCCGCCGAACCCGCCCCAATGGTGGTAGTGGAGTCGGTTCGAGCCGACAACCAAGCGCGCGAATTGTCCCAGCCGGTTTCGACCGGCGCATTGCCGGAGCTTAAGGTTGAACCGGGTGTGAAAAACCTGGAGGTCCGGTTCACGGCTCCGGTATTCACCGCTCCGGAGGCCATGCGATTCAAATACCGACTCGATAAATTGGATGCCGACTGGATTGATTTGGGTGGGCGGCGCAACGTTACTTTCACCCACCTGTCCGCCGGCGAATACACCTTCAACGTCATGGCGGGGAACAGCGATGGCCGCTGGAGTCAGTCGCCCGCCGCCTTCCGCCTCATCGTGCAACCACATTTTTGGGAGCGCGCCACATTTCAAGTGGCGACGATGTTCGCACTGCTGGGCGGTGTGGCACTGATCGTTCGGCGCATCACTCAGCAGCGCCTGCGGCGCAGGCTCGAACTCCTGAGCCAGCAGCAGGAGATTGACCGAGAACGCGCCCGCATCGCCCAAGATTTGCACGATGACCTGGGCGCTGGCCTGACGGAAATCAGACTGACCAGCGCGATGTCCGCCAATCCCAACCTTGCGGAACCCGAGTCGCGTGAATATGCCCGCGAAGTGAGCGCCCGGGCGGCTGAACTGGTGCAGCGCATGGATGAAATCGTCTGGGCCGTGAATCCGCGCAATGATTCCATCGTCTCCTTGTCCTACTATGCGTGTCAATATGTCGAGCAAATCCTCAAGCCGCTGGGCATCGCATGCCGGTTGGACGTGCAACCTGGATTGCCGGAGATTTCGTTGAATGCCGAGCAGCGCTACAATTTTTTCCTCGCCTTCAAGGAGGCCATCGCCAACATTGCCAAGCATTCCGGCTCCACGGAACTGAAACTCACCATCCATCTCGCGGCGGACACATTTGTTTTTCAGCTCGAGGACAACGGACGCGGCTTTGTGCCGGGCGGCGAACAAGCTGGAGCTGATGGCCTCCGCAACATCCGCGAACGCATCACCCGTTTGGGCGGTGAATGTGAAATCACCAGCCAACCCGGTCAGGGCACGCGGGTTACCCTGCGGGTGCCGATTGCAGTTGAACGGGCCAAATCCTGACCCCATTTTTTGCCGCTTCCCCCCGATTGGGGGATGGTGAGTTTGCTGACTATGAAGAAGACTAAGAACATGGCTCACACCTTGACCAATCCGTCGCGTCCGTCGGAACCAGCCATTGCTTCGCCCGGCAGCGGTCGGTTGATTGGCGTGGCCGTGGTGGAGGACAATCCCGGCCTGCGTCGCAGTCTCATACGCCTCATTGACCACGAAAGCGGGATGCGATGTGTTGGGGCCTGGCAGGATGGCAAGTCCGCGCTCATCGAAATGCCGGCGCTCAAGCCGGACGTCGTTCTGATGGACATCCATATGCCTGGCATGTCAGGCATTGAATGCACGGCGCGGTTCAAGCAGATTTGCCCTGACACTCAAGTTGTCATGGTCACGGTCTATGAGGATACGGAAAGTGTTTTCAGCGCATTGCAAGCCGGGGCCTGCGGCTATTTATTGAAACGTTCTCCTCCGGAAACCATTGTCAAAGCCGTTCGGGACGCCTGCGATGGCGGTTCGCCGATGACGAGCCAGATTGCCCGCAAGGTGGTTGATGTCTTTAAAAAAACCGCCGTGCCGTCCGGGACAGGAATTGAGCTGGCTCCGCGCGAGAAAGAAGTCCTGGAACTATTTGCGAAAGGTTATGTCAACAAGGAAGTCGCGGACAAATTGAACATCAGTTATCTGACTGTGAAAGGCTACACCAAGACCATTTACGAAAAGCTCCACGTTCATTCGCGCTCCGAGGCATTGATGAAATTTGTCTCCAATAAGGGGCTGGCCATTGACGTGCCGCGCGGCCCGTTTGCCAGCTGAATGGCAGGGTCGCCATCTTAGTCTTGTAACAGCCCCGGTCCGCGCTATTTCAACGAGATTAGGGACAGCGCACCAGTGGTGCCGGAGGCAAACGAGTTTGAACCTGGCTTCGCCGTTGCAATTCGCGTCCGCAATGAAACCCGGGAGGGTGATCTGGTTTCATAAGGTTGGATGCCTCCCAATAACGACATGAAAAAACATCTGCAAATAAGTCTGCTGTGCTTCACGCTGGCGTTTGGCGCGGTCGCGCCGCGGGCGCAATCCATTTATTTGTGGACGAACACAGTGGCGGCGAGCGATTGGAATGCAGCGACCAATTGGAGTCCGAATGGCGTGCCCAACGGCATTGGCAACGCCGTTTATTTTATCGGACCGGCCTCAACTGGCATCACCATGGACAATGGAATGACCTTCACCAATGGGACGCTGTCATCCACCAATGCGGTCAGTTGGATCATCAAGTCCGGCACCGGCACCAATTACCTGCAAGTCGCGAGTGGGACCCCGGTTCTCAACGTGACGGCGTCCGGCACGGAATGTTGGTTTGAAGCCGGCTATCTGGCGGGGACGCAGGGTTTCAACAAGACCGGCGCAGGAAAGGTTACGTTTCGCTATGATGGCAACGCTAATACCATCTCGGGCAATATCGGCATTCTGGGCGGCACTTTGGGCATGCAGGCAGATTACAGCCTGGGGAATACCAACAATAATATCACCATCACCAACGGTGCGCTGTTGACGGAGGAGGGCAGCGTCAATGGCGGCGTCTTTTGGCTTGCTCCTTCGCGCACCATCACCCTCGCCGGCACACAGGCCGGGATTGGAGTTTTAAACGCGGCTTATACGCTTGTCATTCCGTGCCTCATCAATGAGAGTTCCCTTGGTTCAGGTTTGCTTTGGAGCAGCGCGGGCGAGCTGGTGCTGTCCAACGCTAATACTTTTACCGGCGGGATGACCATGACTGCCGGCACAAATGACTTGGCAAATGCGAATGCGGTGCAGTTCAGCACGCTGACGGTGAATGGTGGAACTTTGTTGTTTGATCAGGCGGTGGCCGGAAACGCCTTCACCTTGGGCGGGCTGGCGGGCAGCGCGGGTTTTGCCTTGCAAAATAATGCGGCTATACCGGCCCCCGTTGCTCTTACTGTCGGCGGCAATAATGCCAGCACCACTTTTGCCGGCAATTTGACGGGCAACGGTTCGCTGGTTAAAACCGGCACCGGCACGCTGACGCTCTCCGGCGCCAGCAGTTTCTCAGGCGCCACGACCATCGGCGCCGGCATGCTGGCCTTGGGCATTGGCGGTGCCATCAACAACTCCGCCAGCCTCACCGTTGCTGCCGGAGCGACGCTGAACGTCTCTGCCCAGTCCACTTTTACATTGAGCGCCAGCACCACCTTGACCGCCAGCGGCACAGGCGCCAGCCCCGGCGCCACGGCCGCCGTCATTAACGGCGGCGGCACGGTCAATCTCGGCTCCCAGCCGGTATCGCTTGTCTTCACACCCACCTCCTTCTGCGGCGACCCATCGCATCCCGCGCTGTTGATCACCAATGCTTCGCTAACCCTGAATAATAATGCCATCAGCATCAGCAACGCGTCCGGGACGGGGCTGGGAGCAGGCGTTTACCGGTTGGTTCAGGTCGGCAACGGCAGCGGTGGCAGCGTGAGCGGCACGCCTAACGGCACGCCCGTTGCCATCACTGGCGCCGGGCTATCCACAAACACCACCGGCTTGTTGTCGGTTTCCGGAGGGAACATCAACCTGAGCGTCAATCTGAACGCGCCGACCACCACCACCAACTCCCTGATTCTTTACACCGGGAGCAATCCCTCCATCTTTGGCAACTCTTTGACCTTCCAAGCGACCATCAGTCCAGCTCCGCCGAACGGGGAGACAGTCACATTCGAGGACAGTTCCACGGTCATCGGCACCGACACGTTGAGTGGCGGCGTGGCCACCCTGGCCGTCAGCACCTTGACCGGCGGTTCCCATTCCATTACCGCCATTTATCCGGGCGATAGCACTGATGGCGCCAGCACGTCACACGCGGTGATCCTCAACGTGAACCAGGCCGTTCCGTCCTTCACGGTGACGTCCGGGGTGAATCCGGATGGATATTTGACCGGCGTCTTATTCACGGCTGCCCTGTCCACGAACGCCACCGGCAGCGTGGTCTTCTCAACTCTGGGCAGCCCGTTTGCCACGAATGCGCTGGTGGGCGGCATCGCCAACAGTCCGACTATCACCGCATTGGCGGTGGGGACAAATCTGGTCACCTTTGTTTACGGCGGCGACGGCAATTATCTGCCGGCCACCAACAGCCTCAGCCAGGTGGTCACCAATTATCCTTCCGTCAACGCGACGTGGACTGGAGCGGTGGGCGACAATAATTGGGGGACGGCGGGCAACTGGAATGCGTCCACTGTGCCCAATAGCCCTGACGCCACGGGCACGTTCACCAGCGCCTCCAGCACCACGCTGAACAGTTCCTCCTACACGGTGAGCGCGCTCAATTATTCCGGCTCCACCTCGACTTTGAACGGCTCCGGCACGCTCAGTTTGACGTCGGCCTTCGGTTCGCCAGTCATCAACATCGCCAGCGGCATCGCCCTCTACTACTATGCCTACCTGGGCGGCTGGCAAGGCTACACCAAGACCGGACCGGGAAGCCTCACATTCCGTTACAGCGGCAACACCGAGCCGGTTCAGGGAACCATCATCGTGGCCGCCGGCACGCTGGGCATCCAGGATGACTACAGCCTGGGGAATGTCACCAACAGCCTCATCCTCTCGAACAACGCGACTTTGAGCGAACAGAACAGCGCCAACAGCGGGAGCTACACCTTGAGCGCGACGCGCACCATCACCCTTGCTGGCGGCCCGGATTGTTATATCAATACCGGAACCGCCGCCGACACGCTTACGATTCCGGGTCCCATCACGAGCGATTCCGTCGGCGGATTTTATTTGAACAGCCCCGGGCTGATCGTGTTCTCCGGCAGCAATTCTTACGTGGGACCGACGACATTGAACAACGGGGAGTTGAGCGTCGGGTCGGCCAACAACTTGGGGGCGCCGGCGTCGGCCTTGGATTTTGATGGCGGCACCTTGCAGATTACCGGCACGGCATTGACCAGTTTTTCCAATATTGGCCATGCGGTGAGTTTCACCAGCGATGCAACCGTGGGCTTGGACATCAACAATGCTGCGAACACTTTCACCGTGGACCAACCGCTCAACCAAGGCAGCGGCAGCCTGACCAAGCTGGGGGCGGGAACGCTGGCGTTGAGCAAGGCAAACACATACAGCGGGGCGACGACCGTCAGCGCCGGCACCCTGGCGCTGGTCGCAGGCGGTTCTTTGAACAACACCAGGAGCATCAGCCTGGCGGCCGGGACGGCGTTTGATGTGTCAGCCCTGAGCGCTTTCACCTTGAGCGGCGGCACCACCTTCATCGCCAGCGGTAATTCGAGCAACACCTTCCTGAACGGGCCGGCTGGCGGCACGGTCAGCCTGGGATCACAGCCCGTCACGTTGAATTTCGACGGTTACGATCCGGCGCTGGTGGTCCCACAGGGCACGCTGTCGTTGGGGGGACAAACTTACACGGTCAATTCCGCCGTTCCCTTGGTCAACGGCGCGTACAACCTCATTCAAGTGAATTCCGGCAACCTTGTTCACGCGGGTGCATACAAGGTGGCCGGCACCGCGACGAATGGCGCGACCGGAGGCGCGCTTGCGTTCGCGACCAACGCGGGAATTGCCTATGTTCAATTGGTGATCTCCGGCTCCAGCAATGTGGTCATTGCCACCACAACACTGCTGAGCGGCAATGAAACCGATTACGGAATGACTTCGGGAATCACGGCCATGGTATCGCCCAGCTCGGCACCCGGGTCCGTGCAGTTTTATGTGGATGGACTGGCCTTTGGCAGTCCGGTGCCGCTGGTGGCTGGGAGCGCCTCGATGCCTTCCACACTTGGGCTGGCCTATGGCGTGCACACCGTCACTGCCTCTTATCCAGGATTCGGAGCCTATTTCGCCAGCGTGAGCTCCACGGCGGCGACCCTGACCCTCGTAGATGTCGCTACTGCCAGCCACGAGGCCGACGCGTTTGAGCTGTACCTGCTCAACAACCAGAGCCTGTTTCCCAGCGATTTCTTCATGGCCGTGCCGGGCGATGATGGGAGCGTTGCGAACTATGTGGCGAACCTCAACACGAACGGCATTTTCACGGACATTAACGACTATCCTCCCGCGAATTCCGGCTATGTCTTGACCGAGAATGGCAGCCAAACGGGCTGGCTGACGCATCTGCCGCGCTTGTATGCGATCTACCGCGCGCTCATCACCACCAACTCCTCCTTTTACATCGTCAATAATCCAACGTTGGTCACGAGTCTGATGCCTCGCTTGATTACCGCGACCTTTGCCTACACGCATGTTCCCTGGGATATCACCGATGAATGGGGCTATTGCCATACTTGGTCGGATCTATGTGAAGTTTACGCGCTGGGCAGCGTCTGCCTGTACTCCCGGCAGCTAAACCGGCTCATGTCCGGACTGATTCCGGTGAGCGACATTGATGCCTGGGGCAACCGCATGCCCGACCTCTGGCGGAACGGGCATATTGACACCACGCATATGACCCCAGCCAACGGGTCAATCACCACCGAGGATCTCGAGTTTCAAGTCACCGGTGGGAACATGATCTGGACCTCGCAGGGCATTGTGCTCAAGTATCTGACGCAGAGCACAAACGCGGTGCGCTTGGAGGGCTTGGACGCTTCGTTTCAGCACATTTGGTCCGGCTGTTCCTTGATCGGTGCCAAACATGAATCCCCGCCGGGTTGGCCGGTTTACGCGGCGCTTCCGCAAATGTCTGTGGACTACATGCTCGGTGAGCACGACACGCCGTATTTGCTGGTTTATGGAGGAGCCTATCTCAGCGGAATGATTCAATGGCGCAACTGCATGGCGAACATCCCACGCTGGTCCCTGCCACCCTCGTATGGCATCAATCAACTCTTCGCCAATTGCATGATCAACGGCGTCGCGCCGGTCAACCAGGGATACCCGGACCGGATTCTGGCGTCCCGTGGTTTGACGTCGGACACGGAATATTCTCCGACCGATAACCTGACCAGTTGGATCAATGACATCATCGGTTATGGCTATCGTACCAACGAGTTGCAGCAGTTGCTGACCTGGAACAACAACAACAACCCCGGCGCGAACAACTGGCCGTTCACAAATCAAACCTTCACGCATTTCTATACCTCCGACTATTCCTGCCAGCATTACCCCAATTTCTTGGTGACTTTCCGGGGGGTTTCACAAAGGACGTGCGCGATTGAAAATCTGCAAAATCCCCTGTCCGGCTATTTTCCTCAAGGCCGCCAGATATTTGTGCCGCTGGGGGGCAGTTTCATCTACGCCAACGGTAATGAATACGGTGCCGTGAATTACAACGCGGACGGTGCCGTCTTTATGCCTGCCTGCGATTTTACCCGGATTCCAGGAGTCACCACCAAGACCGTACCCGATTCGGCGTTTACAAATTACTGGCGCTATGTTTATGGGAACCTGCCGTTTGCCGGGACGGCGGCCGCCAACAACAGCGGCGTCAGTGGTTGGGAACAGTCGCGCCAAGTGCGCACGGACCAGTGGACCAATGCGATTTCCCTGTCCGGCAACGCGGCGGTGTTTTATCTGGACATGGCCGTGGTGCATTTGGGGGCGGGTTATGACAATTCCGAGGATACCAATGCCACCACCACTTCGCTGAACCAGTGTCTGTCGGCCACCAACGTGATCACGTACGGTTTGACCAATGGCATGACGCAGACCATCCCCAGCACGGGCGGAGGTGTGACCAATGCGGGCATCAACTGGGCCTGGTATCAAGGCGTTGGCTATCTGCCGCCCAGCAACGGCGTCAAAATCCTGCGCGATATGCAGCAGAACGGCATCGTGCGGGTGTTTTCGTTTTACGATGACCAGAGTATTCCGGTGGCCACGAATCTGACCTTTGACTGGGAAGTGTTGCCGGGGGTTTCCCAAGCGACGCTGGCCTCCTATGCCGCGCCCGCCAATCGCCCGTGGGTTATCATCACCAACACCGCCGGCCTGCAAGCCTTGTCCGTCCCATCCGAAAACTGGCTGGGCGCGGTTTTCCACACGAATACCGCCACCCTCTTCGCCTCGAACCTCACCCTCTTCGTTTCGCGACCGACCGTCTTGTTGATCACGACGCAGAGCAACCAGGTGGCGACGATTTATGCGGGCGACCCCTTCGAAAACATGGTGGCGCCCCATACCAACACGGTGGTTCCTTTCACCAACAGCGCCCAACTGGTGACTGAATTGACGGTGACCATCAATGGCAACGCCTATCCGCTAACGCTGCCCCAATGGCCGTTTCTGGGCAAAACGGTGAGCGCCACGGTCTCGCTGTCCACGAGTAATGTGGCGCCGTTCATCGTGAGCCAGCCCGTGGGCACGAATCTGCTGGCCGGGGGCGCTGCCACCTTCAGCGTGGCGGCGCCCGGGATGCCGCTGCCGGGTTACCAATGGTTCGAGAATGGAGTCGGCATTCCTTGGGCGACTAACAGCAGTTACAGCAAGATCGCCGGGCTGACGGATACAAACGCCACTTTTGTTTGCGTCATCACCAACAGTGTTGGCTCCGTGACTTCGAGTCCGGCGCTGCTGACGGTAAACGACGCGCCCGCCATCAGCGGGATAATGGATCAAGTGTTGAGCCGGAACCTGTCGGCTCAGCCGCTGTCATTCATGGTCAGCGACAGTTTGGTGCCGGCTGCCGCGTTAAGCGTCAGCGCAGTTTCCTCGAATGCGACGCTGGTGCCGGATGGTGGCTTGGTTTTGGGAGGCAGCGGCACTAATCGCACATTGACCATTTCTCCGGCCACCAATCAAACCGGTTATGCGAGGATCAACCTGGCGGTCAATAACGGCTTCGCCACAACCAGCCAGGCCTTCATGGTGACGGTGGTGTCCAACAATCTGCCGCCGGTGCTGTGGGCAATCCCCAACCACACCATGATTGGCGGTGCAAGTCTTTCTGTGACCAATCAAGCCAGTGATCAGAATGTGCCGCCGCTGGCCTTGGGTTTTTCACTGCCGGCCGCGCCGGCGGGCGCAGGCATCAATGCCGCTAGCGGAGTCATCGGCTGGCGGCCGCCCGTCTCCGCCAGCGGCGCGAGCAATCAATTCGTCGTCGTGGTCACGAACACAGCGAGTCTCGCGGCCACGCAAAACTTCTGGGTGGGAGTCATCGCGCCGCAGAACCCGGTGATTTCAGCGCCAGGTTTTTTGAACGGTCATTTCAGTTTGACCGTCAACGGCAGCGCGGGACCGGATTACACAATACAAAGCGCGACCAATTTGGCTGCACCAGAGTGGCATTCAATGTTCACCAACCTGGCGCCGACGCCGCCGTTCCAATGGGCAGCCACAAATAACGCGGGTTCGCCATTATTCTATCGCGTTCTGCTGGGACCTTAGGACAAGCGCATTAACGAAGCGATACCAAGTGAAAAGTAAAAATGCCATCTCCCGATTACACTGCTTCCTGGAGGTCTTGACCTTGGGCAGCCTGATCTTTGGCGCGGTCGCGCCGCGGGCGCAATCCATTTATTTGTGGACGAACACAGTGGCGGCGAGCGATTGGAATGCAGCGACCAATTGGAGTCCGAATGGCGTGCCCAACGGCATTGGCAACACCGTTTATTCTATCGGACAGGCCTCAACTGGCATCACCATGGACAATGGAATGACCTTCACCAATGGGACGCTGTCATCCACCAATGCGGTCAGTTGGATCATCAAGTCCGGCACCGGCACCAACTACCTGCAAGTCGCGAGTGGCACCCCGGTTCTCAATGTGACGGAATCCGGCACGGAATGTTGGTTTGAAGCCGGCTATCTGGCGGGCACGCAGGGTTTCAATAAGACCGGCGCGGGGAAGGTTACATTTCGCTATGATGGCAATGCCAATACGATCTCGGGGAATATCGGCATCCTTGGCGGCACCTTGGGCATTCAGGCGGACTATAGTCTGGGGAATACCAACAATAATATTGCCATCAGCAACGGTGCGATGTTGACGGAGGAGGGCAGCGCCAATGGCGGCGTCTTTTGGCTCTCACCGTCGCGGACCATTACCCTCGCCGGCACACAGGCCGGGATCGGAGTGTTAAACTCGGCCTATACGTTGGTGATTCCATGCCTCATTAACGAAAATCCCGTTGGCTCGGGTTTGCTGTGGAGCAGCACGGGCGAATTGGTGTTGTCCAACGCGAACACTTTCACGGGCCCGATGACCATGACCGCAGGGACAAATGATCTGGCTAATCCCAATGCGGTGCAGTTCAGCACCCTGACGGTAAACGGCGGAACTTTGTTGTTCGATCAGGCGGTGGCCGGAAACGCCTTCACCTGCGGTGGGCTGGCTGGCACCGCCGGCTTCGCCTTGCAAAACAATGCCGCCACCCCGGCAGCGATCGCTCTCACCGTTGGCGGTAATAACGCCGGCACCACCTTTGCCGGCGGTTTGACCGGCCCCGGTTCGCTGATCAAAACCGGTGCTGGGACGCTGGTTCTGACTGGCACAAACACCTATGCTGGGGCCACCACCATCAGTGCCGGGAAACTTGTCTCCACCACCGCCAGTGTCGGCGGGGGCTCCTTTTCAGTTGCCGACGGGGCCACGAATAATGTGCAGATCGCCGCCATTGGCCAGACGCTCACCAACAGCAGCCTGACGCTGGGCACGAGCGCCGGCGCCACCATGGAATTCAACAATCCGATTCCGGGCAGCCCGACAATGCCGTTAGTGCTCGTCACCAACCTGATTGTGAACGGCGCCACCAAGGTCAACGTGTACGGCCCGGCCCTTGCCTACTCCGCCGGCACCATTCCCTTGCTGGCTTACACTGCCAAGAGTGGAGGCGGCAGTTGGGCTCTCAATTCATTGCCAGCCGGCATGACCGCCACCCTGAATGACACCGGCTCGCTGCTGCAACTGATCATCAGTTCCGTCAGCAATAACGTGGTATCCGAGATGGTCAGCTTCTCTTCCACCAATGCGGGCTACGCCATCAACCCCGCCTTCTGTGGCCTGAGTTACGAGAAGTCGCAACTGACCGGCGGTCTGTTTGTAAATAACAACACCTCGCTGATAAATGTGTTCAGTCAGATTGGTCCCGCCGTCCTGCGCATCGGCGGCAGCTCCACGGACGGGACATGCTGGGGCGATGTGTCAAACTTGACCGCGATCACCCCGGCTCAAGTGGACGCCTTCGCGGGTTTCGTCAGAGCCCTGCCGACCAATTGGCATGTGATCTATGGGATCAACCTGGTCGTGAATTCGCCGACGAATTGCGCCGCCGAAGCCGCATACTCCGCTGCTGCGCTAGGTTCCCGGCTGCTTGGTTTCGAGATTGGCAATGAACCGGATCTGTATCACGACAATACCAACTACTTTCCTTCAAACTATAGTTATTCCAGTTTCCTTCCGTCGTGGCGCGCGCTGGCCGCCGGCATTACCAATGCCGTTCCTGGCTGGGCGATGACCAATGGTGGCAATGGTTGGGCGCTCACCGGGCCAGCCTCTTCCTGGAATACTGCCGGCTACACGATGCCATTTGCCACCAATGAGGCGGAAGTGATCTCAATGGTCACGCAACATTACTATCGGAACAGTGCTTCGGCTACCAACGCCACGATGGCTGTGCTTCTCACTCTGGATACTAATCTGGCGGCCACGGTGAGCCATGTTGTCGGGGCGGCTACTGCAAACCATCTTCCGTTGGGATTTCGCATGGACGAATCGGGTTCCTTTTCCGGCGGCGGCAACTCCGTCAGCAGTGAATATGGTGTCGCCCTGTGGACGTTGGACGTGATGTTCACCGAAGCGACCTTGGGTTGCCAGGGGGTAAATTTTCACGGGGGTTGGGATGGGACCTATAGCCCGATTTGGACGGAGGGATCCTCGGTGGTGGGAATAGGCCCGGAGTTCTATGGGCTTAAGCTATTTTCGCTCGCGGCTCTGGGCAGTGCCGTTCCTGCCGTCCTCTGGCCCAATCCGTCGGTCAACTTCACCGCGTACGGCGTGCGGCTGACCAACGGCGCAACCGGCGCGATCCTGATCAACAAGGAAACCAATATTCCCGTCCAAGCGACCATCAATCTGGGGACCAACGTCGCGGCGGCGCAACCGATGGTGTTGATCGGACCAGCGCTCGACAGCACGAGCGGTTACACGCTGGGAGGCGCGACCATCAATCCCGATGGATCCTGGTCTGGCGGATTTCAGAGGGCCATCAGCGCGACGAACGGCCAGTTGACCATCACGGTGATGCCGATGAGCGCTGTATGGTTGAATCCCGTGCTCTCGCCGATGTTGGCGGCGCTCACCAACCGTACGCTTATCGCCGGTGGCAGCCTTTCTGTGACCAACCATGCGAGCGATCCGAATGTGCCGGCGCTGGCGTTGGCCTATACGTTGTCGACCGCCCCGTCAGGTGCTGGCATCAACGCGACGAGTGGCATCATCACTTGGCGACCCCTGATTGCGCAGGGTGGTACCAGCAATCACATCACAGTGGCAGTGACGGATACGGCAGGTGCGTCTGCCACGCAAAGTTTCTGGGTGGGTCTGACCGAGCCGCAGAAACCGGCCATTGCTACGACAAACTCTTCCGCCGGGAGGTTCCTGTTGACCATCAGCGGCGACACGGGGCCGGAATACACGATTCAAGGCGCGACGAATCTTGGCGGAATGGTCTGGCAGACCTTGGTGACCTCAAACGCGCCAATACTTCCTTTCCAGTGGGCGGACACGAACCCGACCCGTCCGCAGTTCTTCTATCGCGTATTGTTGGGTCCTTAAAAAAACCTCCCGCCATATAAACCCTTTATCATGAAAAAGCATTCCGCATTATTTCGGGCGAGTGGCGCTGTTTTGCTGCTCAGGCTGGCGGTTGTAGCCGCATTTGCCGATGTCAAACTTCCCGCGCTTATCTCCGACCACATGGTATTGCAGGCCGGCGAGCGGGTGTCAGTATGGGGTTGGGCGTCGCCAGACGAATACATTTTCGTGGAGATTGGCGACCAAAAACACCCCACGCTCGCGGATGCGAACGGCAAGTGGCACGTGGATTTGAAGCCGTTGAAAACCGGCGCGCATCTTTCACTAACGGTGCGGGGCGTAAACACCATTGTAGTGAGTGACGTATTAGCGGGCGAAGTGTGGCTTGGCTCCGGGCAGTCAAACATGGGTTTGCCGGTGAAAAGCGCGAACAACTTCGAGGCGGAAAAATCGGCGGCGGAGGTTCCGGAAATTCGGATGTTCACCATTGCGGCGAAAAGCAGCTCCAACGTTCTGGAAGATTGTCAGGGCAGTTGGCAGGTTTGCAATTCCAACAACGTCGGCAATTTTTCGGCGGCGCTTTATTTTTTTGGCCGCGAGATCCACCAGCGATTGAAAGTGCCTATGGGCTTGATTCATTCGTCGTGGGGCGGCACGCCCATTCAACCGTGGATTCCGCTGGACAATTTGACGAATGACCCCGGATACGCTGCGCTGCTGGAACGGAAGAAAAGTGAAATCGCCGCTTGGCCGGCGCGGAAAAAACAAATACAAGCTGACCTCAAGGCGTGGGAAATTGCGGACGCAGTCGCGAAGGCTGCGCACGAACCGGAGCCGCCCAAGCCTTGGATGCCCGGGCCGCCTGACTCCGGCCAGTATATGCCAGGCCAGCTTTACAACGCGATGATTCATCCTCTGATTCATTACCGCATTCGGGGCGCAGTGTGGTATCAGGGCGAGTCCAATGCTGGCGGCGGCGTGGCAGGCGCGGCGGAATACACCGATTTGCAAAGCCGCTTGACAAAAGCCTGGCGGCAGGACTGGGGGATTGGCGATTTTCCGTTTTATTTTGTGCAATTGCCGAACTGGAACAAGGACGGCGACCGCAGCAGCAACAGTTGGGCGTTTTTTCGCGAAGGCCAGGCAAATGTTCTGAAAGCTCCCAACACCGGCATGGCGGTCACGATTGACATCGGCGAGGCGAACAACATCCATCCGAAGAACAAACAAGAAGTCGGGCGCCGGCTTGCCTTGCTGGCGCTTGCCAAGACGTATGACAAGGAAGTTATATGCCATGGCCCGGAATTTGAAAAACTTAAATCCAGCCGCAGTGAAATAAAGATTCATTTCAATCACGCCGACGGCGGCCTGGTGGCGCACGACGGCGCGTTGAAAAGTTTCACCATCGCCGGTGCGGATAAAAAATGGCATCTGGCAGAAGGGCGAATTGAGGGTGCCGCTGTGATTGTTTTCAGTCAGGAAGTGCCGCAGCCGGTGGCCGTGCGCTATGACTGGGCCAACAATCCGGACGGCAATTTGTACAACGGCGCAGGCTTGCCCGCGATGCCTTTTCGCACCGACCATTGGCAATAGGCACATGATAAAATTAGTTGTTTACCTTTCAATCGTGTTGGGACTCACCGCTCGGATATCGCCGGTCCATGCCGCCGAAGTGGGGAGCGCACCGAAAACGTTATGTCTGGATGGCCGAAGCCTGCGAGCCGTCCAGCTAAAAGTGATTGGGAGGGATCCATCGCTGGCCGAACTTGTCGCCAAAAGTCGCAGCGATGCTGACCAAGCCATGCAGTGTAAACTCCAGACAGTGACGGACAAAATTTTCCCCGCAGCGAGCGGCGATCTACATGATTATGTTAGCCTCTCCCCGTATTTTTGGCCTGACCCGTCTAGGCCAAAAGGCCTGCCCTACGTTTTGAGGGATGGCGAAACGAATCCCGAAGCCAACAAATACGACAGTGGCCGCTTGGGAACAATGTGCCATAACATCCAAGTGCTTACGCTGGCTTATTATTTGACCGGAGAGGAAGCTTATGCTGATCGCGCCGCCCAGCAACTTCGTCGCTGGTTTCTCGATCCGGACACGCGGATGAATCCGCATCTGAAATATGCCCAGATGGTCAAAGGCAGAAACCAAGGCTCGCGCTGGGGCATTATTGACACCTGGCCTTTGATTCATGTGGTGGATGGCGTGGCTCTGCTCGAGGGTTCGAAGTCGTGGACGACCGCAGATACGAGCGGAATAAAAAAATGGTTTGCGGGTTATCTGAGCTGGCTCTGTACGAGCGATTTGGGCCTGGCCGAGTCTGCCGCCAACAACAACCACGCAGTCTATTACGATTTGCAACTGGCCGACTTCGCGCTTTTCACCGACCAAAACAATTTAGCGCACGCAGTTTTGGCCGAAGTTGGGAGCAAGCGCGTTCAAACACAAATTGAACCTGATGGTTCAATGCCGGCGGAATTGGCGCGGACCAAATCGCTGTCGTATTCGCTATTTAATTTGAAGGCCTTCTTCACGCTGGCTCACCTGGGCGAAACCGTGAACGTGGATCTTTGGAACTACCGCACCGCCGACGGACGCAGTTTGCGCGTGGCATTGGATTGGATGATTCCTTACGGCATTGGGCAAAAGAAATGGACACACAAGCAGCTCACCAAACAGACGTTCGCGTCGGTGGCCGCGCTGCTCCATCAGGCTGCCAGGGCTTATCATGAACCAGCCTACGAAACCATGATTGCGCAAGTGAAGGGCGCAGGTAACGAAGTTTTAATGAACCGCCTTTTAATGCAGCATGAAAGTATTTCGTTGCAATTGGCTCTCCTGGAGAGCAAGCGCATTTATAGACTGGCGAATCAAGCGCTTGCCTTGAAGCCGCCCGCCATCACGGAATTTACTGGCACGAACAGCGCCGGTGGTCTCCACGATTATTTTTCGCAGGCGGATTATGCCTGGCCCAACCCGGCGAATGAAAACGGCATGCCTTACATCCTGCGCGACGGAGAATCCAACCCTAATACGTTCATCAAACATCGTATGGCATTACGCGAAATGAAGGATGCTGTCGCCGCACTTACTGCGGCGTATGCGTTGTCCGGCGAGGACAAGTTTGTCGCCAAGGCCGTCGAACTCCTGCGCGTCTTTTTTTTGGACCCAAAAACGAAGATGAATCCCAATCTGCAATATGCCCAGGCCGTGTTGGGAAATTCCACTGGCACGCCCTACGGCATCATTGACACGCTGCATCTGGCTGAGCTAACGGTGGCGATTCCGTTCCTCGAAAAGTCCACGGCCTTTCCGCCGCAAGTGGCTCTGGATTTGAAGCGATGGTTCAAGGATTATACCCACTGGATTTTGACCTCGAAGAATGGCTTGAAGGAAATGAACAGCGTGAATAACCACAGCATCGCCTGTTTTGTGCAACTTGCAAGCTTTGCCCAATTCATCGGTGATGAAGATGTCTTGGAGTTGTCGCGTCAGCGTTTTAAAGAGGTTTTGTTCCCGAGCCAGATGACGAATAATGGTAGCTTTCCGCGCGAATTGGCGCGCACCAAGCCGTACGCGTATTCCATCTTTCAGGCGGACAATTTGGCGACGCTCTGCGTTCTGCTCTCCACCAGCAACGAGGATTTCTGGAAGTTCACACTGCCAGACGGCCGTACGCCGCGTCGTGCGGTGGACTTCATTTTTCCGTATCTTGCGGATAAAAACAAATGGCTCACGGACGGTCATCCACGGGACGTAATGCATTGGGAAAATTGGCCGGCACGCCAGCCGTGTCTGATCTTTGCCTATGCCGAGTTTAGTGATGAAAAGTATTTTGACTTGTGGGAAAAATTGGACGCCGACGTCAGCGACTTGGAAGTCCGGCGGAACATCGCCATTGCCCAGCCGCTGCTTTGGCTGACCAGTCCGGAAGAAATTCCCCTGCTGAAGCGCATTCAAGAATAAATGCGTCACATAATTCACAGCAAATTGTCGCGAAGAGCAGCATGAAACAATCAACTTTCGATTTCAAGATCAGGGGCCAGTTTGGACAGATCAAATATTCGCTCTTCCGCATTCTCATCACACCTTCAGCCAAAATATTCGCATTGAGGAGGATCACTATGCCAACATCCAGAATCGCCCAGCCCGTGACGGTTGCCCTCGCCTGGTTCGCGCTCAGCCTGGTCGCCGCACAGGCTGACTTCGTCATCAATCGTTTCGACTCCGCCGCGGAAGTCGTCGCCTGGCGTTATGACGGCGGACTCCCTGGTGGCACATTCACGTTCGATCCCACTGAGGACGCCGGCGGCAATTTGTCTCGCGGCGCCATGAAACTAGTGTTGCCGTTCACCGCACCAGGGGGCTTTGAATTCACGCTGGACAAATTTCCGGTGGCTACCAACCTGATCGCTGCCGGTTACACCAACCTCAGCCTGGATGTAAAAGTGGCCCCTGCCTCCCCAGCTTATGAGGATGGTAATGCCGGATGGTTCCAGCTCGTCATTCGCGCTGCCGATGACCACCATTCGTTTCTTCGTCAATACGGTGAAAACTTGAACACCAATAACGGCTGGTTTCACATCTCCGTGCCCCTCGCCGGCGACGTCACCGCTACCCGCGGGTTTAGTTTTCAGTTTTCTGACAGCGGTCTGACGAACGGCACGAGGGTTGCGTGGATTGACAATCTGGTTTTGCAAGGCGGTGGACTTTCCCAACAAACAGCCCACATCGCAACGGGTAGCGTAGCCTCGCCCAATACATCCCCGGTGCTGAAACGCGGAGATGAGATGCTGGTCAACGGAGGTTTTGCGGACGGCACCAACCACTGGGTGATCGAGGAGTCCGGAGCCACCGGTCGGGCTGAACAAGTCAGGGAAGGTCCGGATGGAAAGGACGCGCTGCGTGTCACAGTGCTCACTGTCGGAGACCACACGTGGCGTTTGCAGATATTCCAGACCGGAATGCGCGTCGAGAAAGGCCAGGCTTACGACTTTACGTTTTGGGCCAAGTCCGATCGCACCGGCAGCATCACAGCCAACTGCATGCAAAATCACGAACCTTGGGACCATCACACGCAGGCCAAATTTCCGGTTGCCACTGAATGGCAGATGATGCACTTCCCGTTTATAGCCGCCTGGGATGATGACAACGTGCGCATCTCGTTTACCGATCTCGGCACTGCTCCCGGCCAGGTCTGGTGGTTTGCCAATTGTTCACTGGTGCCGTCCGCACAGCCAAACACCGTGGCAGCGCCGGCGCCGCCGACGATAGGGGAGACGACGTCCAGCACAACATTTGTCTGGAAAGGGGATTGTTCGAGCGAGGCCGCTTTCGTGCATTCACACCACCAGACGATTCCGGGGCATTATGAATACGTGCCCGACCCGGCGGATCCCGGACGGGGAATTGTCTTCGCCGGCCATCTCACTCCTGATTTCAAAACAACCGATCCCGAGAAGTTTCACCTGCACCCGGAAATTTATTTTGACCGCTTCATTCCCGGCAACATCACCGTCAGTTTCGATGTAAAGGTGGCTGACTTGATGCCTGCAGAACTGGGGCCGTATGGAGAAAACCCCTGGCTGAATGTCGTGACCATTTTTGATGAGACCACCGTCGCTGGCGGTTCATTTTTTCATCCCTCGGTGATGGTCAATCTGGTCGGGGCACCGGGTCATTATCGGTTGGAGGCGTATTCGATGAATCAGGCTGGCGCGGGAACATTTTATCCGCCAATTGAGGGCGGACCGGTATTCCCCACCGGGGAGTGGGTAGCTGTGCGCGTTGAGGTGAACCTCAAAACAAAACAGGTTCAAGTTTATCAAAATAACCTGCTGGCCTCCGCCGGTCCCTATCTCGGCAAGCCTGGATTGGCCGGGGCGCACATGGGCCTTTACGCCAACCGCAAGATGACCCGGGCAACGGTGTTCAATAGCAAAATCAACATTAGAGTTGGCAATTGATTGCTGGAGAAACTAAAATCGCAGCATGCCAACCTCAGACCAAGCCCGCGCCCTTCCCCGGATGTATCGCCACGCGGCAGATTTCAGCATCTTCGTCTTGGTAACGCGCTATTGTACCGCGATGGCCTTGGGAGCGGACTGCTGGTTGACGCTGGAATCGCTGGCCACGCCGCGGGCTGAGATCGCGCTGACTTAATGACATTCAGGAATAAACAACACACAATTTGCAATCACAATGGAAAAGCTCAAACCTTCAGAACAGAGAAACTCACGCAGAAAATTCCTGAAAAATGCAGGGGCAATTTCGCTGGGGCTGGCAGGTGTGGCGACCGGGACAATATCCTCCCAAACCGGTTCTGCAGAACAAAATACCGCAACAAATAGGCAAGGAAGCCTCTTTTCAGGCAAACCCTTGTCGCTTCAGGATCGAATAGCCAGAGTTCTGACGGCCACCATTGGCATGCAGCGCTATAACTGGGAGCAAGGCACAGTTGCGCAGGCACTTCTGGAGATGGGAGAATATGATCTTGTCATCTCCTTTGCCCGTGCTGCCATTATGAGGCAGACCGAGGGGCGTTTTTCGGTCATAGGGGGCAATAAACCCATCACCGATTGTTCCAGCATCGGCGAAGCGGTATTGCTTGCAGGAAAATTAACCGGCGATCCAATATTTAGGCGGGGGGCGGAGGAAATGGCGAATGTGATTAAACACACAACGCACAAAAATGACGAGGGGATCATTTATCACACTCAGGAGCCGGAGAAATACATCATGTCTGATGCGTTCTACATGCTACCGCCTTTTCTTGCAGCCGCAGGGGAGCATGAGGAGGCGTTAAAGCAGATCGAGGGTTTCAGAAAATATCTGTATCATAAGCATGACCAGCTCTATTCTCATATTTGGGACGGGCCTAACCGGAAATTTAAACGAGAGGCTTTCTGGGGTGTCGGAAACGGATGGGCAGCGGCCGGACTGACAAGAGTGATAAGTCTTCTGCCCGACAACAGGATCGATGATAAAACTAGATTGATTGGCTATGTTAAAGAGGTTGTCGATGGCTGTCTGAAATATCTCCATGAAGATGGTTTTTTCAATAATGTCGTTAATAACCCCGAAACGTTTATTGAAGTCAATCTGAGCCAAATGCTCAGCTACACAATCTTTCGAGGCGTTGCCGCAGGATATCTGGAATCCGCTTATCTGGAAAAAGCAGAAATAATGAGAAAAGCCGCAAATGCCCAAGTTGATTCTCTGGGTTATGTGCAAAAGGTGTGCGGCGTGCCAAATTTTGACAGGCCCTATGTCGCACCGGAGGGCCAGGCGTTCTATCTGTTGATGGAAACGGCGGCAAAAGACCTCGGCAGAAAATAAATAGTCCTCGCCGCTTGCTGCCAGAATTATTTATTTTTGGTTTATCTTAGCGTGTCGCGTGGCATATTCTGCCATCGACCAATGCCATTCAAGAATGGCCCGGAGCAACTCACGGGGAACCGCCGATGCCGCCAGCAACTGTTCTCAAAGTAATCAACCGGTCTTTCTTGGGTGCGACTTCAATAAAAATATCTTTGTAGCGAACCTCATGATTGCCGCCGTGGGCCTGCAATCCAATCGGTCCCTTTTTCAAACGGCTGGGATTGTTGTCGGTGTAATCCAGCATCTCAATACCGTTGACCACCATGCGTATGGTGCCTTTCTCGCGGTTCACCAGAATTTCCGCCTGTGTCCACTGCGAGCGTTTGATGCCCAGTTCCTTGTCCAGATTCCGGCTGAGGGTCAGTTTGCCAGGAGCGCCTTTGTTGATGGTATAATCCCAGGTCCAATTCATCGGGGGCATCACATCCACGCAGCCACCGTAGCCATATTTTCCTTTGGGCAGACGTTCGCCCCAAAAGTCCACGCCTTGATGGTTTGAGGGTTCCTTGACTTGGCGGGTTGAAAGAATGATGCGAAAATCGTCATAGTCGCCGTCGGTCATGAGATTTTGACTTTCGTTTACGACCACGATGGCACCGTCAACGACCTGCCAACACTTGGGGTCTCCCTGCCAGCCGCTCAGTGTTTTGCCATCGAATAATGAAGTCAACCCCGCGGCTGCGGCGTCGAATGGCGGAACATAGCCTTTGTCGTCCGTGGTGGACGAATTAGCCAACCTCACACTGGACCTGCCGGAATCAAGAGTGGGATGGCTAGAGAAAGTCTGGGCGAAAATATTGCCAACTGTCACAGCGAACAGGAGACTGGACACGTACACTACTTTCATTTAGAATTTCGGTTGACCTCTATTCGAGAATTTCCGCACAGTTTCTGGTCCAGGACCGGAGTGAGTCTTTGTGCTGGTTTAGGTCGTCATATAGCGCCAGGACAAAAGTGTAAGCGACACCTGAACATCCTGCCATGTTCGTCTCGGAAGTGGTGGGCAGCCATCGGCCTTTCACCGTGTCGTCCATCGGTGTCGCCCGCGGAACGACTTGGTGCCACGCCGGGGCGACGGTCTTCTGGTAAAAGATGCGGATGTCATCTCGCGAAGCAGCGGTCATTATTCCCTCTACGTCCAGCATCATTCGCATGGGAAAGGCGATATTCGACTGTCCTCCCAAGCGCCAGAGTTCGCCCATGAGCACGGGGTGAATGAGCCGCGTGCCGCCGTCAGCGGTGATGTTGAGGTTGTATTTTAGGAAGGAAGCCTTCAGCGGTAGATGATTAACGTGAGGCATGGATACACATAATGTCGTTTTGCTATGGCATCGCCATCCCCCCATTGGGGGGATGCATAAACTTGAGTACTTGCTAGAATTGGTGAATGCATCCTTTCGCAAAAGAAACCGCCAGACGCCAATCTCTGAAAGCCGGGCTATTTGGTCTGACAATTCAAACTGAACAATCCCCATCAATCCAATTCCGAAAAAAGTTTTCGGAGATGCCCGCTTGCACAGAATCTGAATATATTTGTAATTCGCAAACCCGGGTTGAATTGAAAATGAAACCAATAATCCTTCTCTTTTCGCTCGCTCTGTTCGTGCCGCTTGGCGCCCGAGCCATGGAACTTCCCATCACATCCGGTCCCTACGCCGGCACGATGGATTCGCTGACAAATTATTCCTGTCCTAAATGGTTCCGGGATGCCAAGTTTGGCATCTGGGCGCACTGGGGACCGCAGGCGGTTCCGGAGGAGGGCGACTGGTATGCGCGCAAGATGTATCAGCAGGGGTCGAAAAATTACGAAGACCATCTCACACGCTGGGGCCATCCGTCCACGAATGGCTGGAAGGACATCATCCCGCTCTGGAAAGCCGAGAAGTGGGACCCGGAAAAACTGATGGCGGTCTACAAAAAGGCCGGCGCGCAGTATTTCGTCAGCATGGGCTCGCACCACGATGATTTTTTCCTTTGGAACTCCCCGTTGCATAAGTGGAATTCCGTCAACTACGGCCCGCATCGCGACGTGGTCGGCGAATGGCAGAAGGCGGCGAAGCACAATGGAATGCCGTTCGGCGTATCCGAACATTTGGGCGCGAGCTTTTGGTGGTTTCAGACCAGCCACGGCGCAGATACTAACGGCCCATTTGCTGGCGTCCCGTATGATGGCGCAGATTCCAATAACTGGGATCTTTATCATTTCCCCGCTGAGCCGGGTGACAAAAGTTGGTATTCCAACAATCCGCGCTGGCAGCAACAATGGTATAACGAAATCAAAGAGCTGGTTGACGATTATCATCCCGATTTGCTTTACAGCGACGGAGGCGTGGCCTTCGCCAACGAAGTCGGTTTGAGCCAGATTGCAAACCTTTACAACGACAGTATCCACCGCAATCACGGCAAGCAGATGGCGGTCTATAATTGCAAACAAGTTTCCGGCGGCCGCTGGGTGCAGGATTACGAACGCGGCGGCGGCAGCACCATTGATTTGTATCCGTGGCAGAACGACACTTCCATCGGCGACTGGTTTTACAACAAGCATTGGAAGTACCAGCCGTTGAGCTGGACAGTGCGCATGCTGGTGGACATCACTAGCAAAAACGGGAATCTGCTGCTCAACGTCGTGTTGCGTCCCGATGGCACCTTGGATCCCGAGGCGGAGACCATGCTGCATGATCTTGCCGATTGGACCGCAGCGAATGGCGAGGCGATCTACGGCTCACGGCCGTGGCTGATTTACGGTGAAGGCTCGGCGAAAATGCAAAAAAGTGGAAGTTTCAACGACACCAAAGTCCAATACAGCGCCAAGGACATCCGCTTCACCACCAAAGGCAAAACGCTATACGCAATCGCGCTCGGCTGGCCGCAGGAGAACAAACTGATCATTCACGCCCTCGCCAACACCACCGATGCCACCATAAATAAGATTAAGCGCGTCGAGTTGCTGGGTTACCGGGGCAAATTGAAATTCACGCAGACTGCCGACGGGTTGGCCGTGGAATTGCCGGGCAAGAAAATCAGCGACCTAACTTGCTCATTGCGCATCACCGGCAGCAACCTTAAACCCGTGCCGTTGCAGTGAAGCACTTGAACTACCGATTTAAATTCTCCGCACTTCTGCTGGCCCTCTCGCTCTCTGCCTCAGTCGCGCAAACCACTCAGTTGAAGTCGTTGCCTGCTGTTTCAGGGCCGTTCGAGCCGGACGACGCGTCGCTCAAGCAATACCAGTGTCCCGAATGGTTTCGTGACGCCAAGTTGGGTATCTGGGCCGTGTGGGGGCCCGAGTCCGTGCCGATGCACGGCGATTGGTATGCGCGCAGACTTTATCAACATGACACGACCGACAAAAGCGGCAAGCCGGCCGGCCCGGATGCGGACAACAAATATCATGTCGAACATTATGGCCATCCATCAACAAACGGCTTCAAGGACGTCATTCAGCTTTGGAAGGCCGAGAAGTGGAACCCGGATAGCTTGATGGAGTTGTATCAGAAAGTTGGTGCAAAATATTTTTGCATGATTGCCATGCACCATGACAATTTCGATTGCTGGAACTCAAAGTATCAGCCCAAATGGAATAGTGTGAACATGGGGCCGAAGCGCGACATTGCCGGTGAATGGCAGCAGTCGGCGATAAAACACGGCCTGCGTTTTGGCATGACCGAGCATCTTGCCGCGAGCTGGTGGTTTTACAGCGCCGCCCACGGTTCGGACAAGACCGGGCCGATGGCCGGAATTCCCTACGACGGCAACGATCCGAAATTTGCCGACCTCTACTGGAGCGGGAACGAGAACCCCACATTTCATTACTACGGCACCAATGTTCCATTCGCCTACAAGCAAAATTGGTTCAACCGCATCAAGAACTTGATTGACCGGTATCATCCCGACCTGCTGTATTCCGACAGTCCGCTGCCGTATCCCGAGGACGTGGGCCGGCGACTGCTCGCGCATTATTACAATGACAATCTGGCGCAGCATGGCGGCAAACTCGAAGCGGTCTATAACTGCAAGCAAACCTCCGAAGGTCGCTGGGTGCAGGATCTTGAACGCGGTGTGATGGATGGCATTGATCCGCATCCGTGGCAAACCGATACTTGCGTCGGGCAGTGGTATTACAAGAGCGGCATCAAATATAAATCCTCCTCGACGGTTATCCAGATGTTGGCGGATATCGTCAGCAAAAACGGCAATCTGCTCCTGAACTTTCCGCCGCGTCCGGACGGCACACTCGACGAGGATGAATTCGCCATCCTCAATGATTTGGCGGCATGGACCGCGGTCAATGGCGAAGCGATCTTCGGCACGCGCCCGTGGAAAATCTATGGCGAAGGCCCGTCCAAAGTGGCGAAGGCTGGCAGCTTCAACGAAGGCAAACTCCAATACACCGCAGGAGACATTCGTTTCACGCAATCCAAGGACGGGAAAATTCTTTACGCCATCGCGCTTGGCTGGCCGGCTGATGGCAAGCTGGTTGTGAAATCGCTGGCAAGCGCCGCTGGAAAGGTCAATGAAATCTCCTTGCTTGGGCACGCCGGCAAGCTCGACTGGAGGCAAACACCGGAGCGGCTAATCATCACGCTGCCGCCACAGAAATCCAGCGAAAATATTATTGCCGTAAAAATTGCCGGAGAAAACCTCCTGCCGGTGACAGCTGGAAATTGAACTCCTGAACTTGAGTTAATTGAGACGCCAATAACCAACAAATGAAGCCAATCACAGAATTATGAAATTTAACCAAAGCAAGTTGTATCACGGGTATGCCGCTTTACTGTTCGTTTGGCTTTGCCCTTTCGACTTGCTCGCGGAGCCAGTGACCGAGGCGCCGGTGGACTTGTCGCATCCGCTCATCGGGTCTGACCGCTGCCGCAATTTCTTCATGACGGCGGCGGCGCGGCCGTTCGGCATGGTAAAACTCGCGCCGGACACGGAAATTTTTGGCTACTATCACACCGGCTACCAGAATGCTCAAACGAATATTCTTGGTTTCAGCCATATTCACGAATTTCAAATGGGCAGTGTGGTGGTGATGCCGGTTTCCGGCAAGGTGAACCCGATTCCCGGGCCGGAATGCTGGAAATCAGGATTTAATCCGGCGTCGCAAACCGTCACGCCGGGCTATCAAAAACTTCACCTCGATCGCTATGGTATTGAGGCCGAGCTTACCGCCACGCGCCGCGTCGGCTTTCATCGCTATACGTTCGAGCGGGCGGACGAAGGCGCCGTGCTCATGCCGCTCACGGGCGTGTGGAACGAACCGCGGATGTATAGCGCCGATGTCAAACGCACCGCCCCCGACACGCTCGAAGGTAGTCTGATTTTCGCGGATTCGAGGCTCTCGACGGACTCCCGGATGGTGGTGCCCACGCAAGTTTTTTTTGTGATCACGACCGACTGTGCGTTCAAGTCGCTGGACGGTTGGCGGACGCAACAAATGGTTGGGAACATTAGTGGCATCAAAGGTGAAAACAGCGGCCTCGTGCTTAATTTTGGCAAAATGGCCGCCGGCACCACGGTGCAGATGAAAGTCGCACTTTCCTACTGTTCCATTGGGCAGGCGCGGTTGAACCTGAACACGGAATTGCCCGGCTGGGATTTTGACGCTGTACACAACGGCGCTCGCGCGGAATGGAATGCCGCCTTAAGTCGAATTGAAGTGGAGGGATCACATGAACGGAAGGTAAAGTTTTACAACGGCCTGTGGCATAGCCTGTTGGGTCGTGGTGTCTTCAGTGATGTGAATGGCAAGTATCCCAATTACCACGATGGCCAGTTCAGCGAGATTAACCATGACGTGAACGGTCAGTATCCGATTGGCAGCAAAAACCAATCCATCGAAATCAAATCCGTTCCGCTCAACAAAAAGGGTGAGCCGGTTTTTGCGATGCACGCTTCGGACGCGTTTTGGTGGACGCAGCAAAATCTTGATACCCTCTGGGGGCTGGCTTATCCCGACGTGCTTCGCGAGTTTTGTGATTCGTGGTTGCGGTTTTATGACGACACCGGCGAGCTGCCCATGGGGGCGACTGCCGGGCGATTGGATTACATCATGTCGGGCGATCAAGCCGCGCCGCTGCTCGGTCGGGCGGTGCAAATGAATCTGCCGGGCGTGGACGCAGAACACGCTTTGACTGCGATGAAAGCCCTGCACAAAGGCACGAACCGTCCGATGGGGGACGTGGACATCTACGACAAGCATGGTGGCTGGATGCCGGCGGATTTGGGCGAACACAAATGGTCAGTCACGCGGACAGTGGAAAATTCTTTCTGCGACTGGATCCTTGGCGAGGTTGCGCAAAAACGCGGTCACGCCGCCGACGCCGACCGTTATCTACACCGTTCGCTAGGCTGGACCAATCTTTACAATCCGGCTCACGGCTGGCTGCAGGCGCGCAATTCGGATGGCACTTGGGTTGAACCATTCAATCCACTGCCCTATAACAGCCAGGGTTTTCTAGAGAGTTTCTCGGCGGTACTGACGTGGTTTCCTGTTCACGACTTGGACGGCATGATGCAAATGATGGGAGGCCGCGAGAAGACCATCCAACGGCTGAACGAGCAATTCGAGCGCGCTGCGCCACAGAATTTCCGGTTCGGGTGGCTGCAGTATGAGAACAATACCGGCTTCCACCACGCGCACCTTTTCAATTTGCTCGGCGATCCGGTGAAGTCGCAGCGCTGGGTGCGCAAAGTCTATGAGGCCAATTACAGCCTGACTACTGAATCGGCTGACGCTTACGCGCACGATGACGAGGATCAGGGCCAGATGGGTTCGCTCAGCGCGCTCATGGCCATGGGACTGTTTCAGCTGCGCGGTGGCTGCGAGGTGAATCCGAGCTATGAACTCACCGCCCCGATGCTCAACCGTGTGGTGATTCACTTGCAACCCGATTGTTACTCGGCCAACGATTTCATCATCACCGCAGGGCCTGAGCCGGAAAAGAACGGCTACATCCAATCGGTCACGCTCAACGGCAAACCACTGAAAAGCCTCAGCATAACGCAAGCGGAAATCAGTCAGGGAGCGCATCTGGACTTTATCCTTTCTGACAGGCCCAATCCGAATTGGGTCGAACCTGCAAAATGAAAGCAGTTTTTCTAACGCTTGTTCTTTCGGTCGTTCCGGCGTTTTTGCTGCCGGCGCAAGTGATCAATTTCACCAACTACTCGCCGACGGGCGCGACTTTGAACTGGAATTCCCCCACCAACAATTGGAACCCGAACACGGTTCCCAACGCCGTGGGGGTCACGGCCAATTTCAGCCAGACTTCCAACAGCATTCCACTTTCAGTCAACATTAGCTGGGGTGCCAATTCCACCGTCGGCAATCTTTGGTCCACGAACAGTTCCGGCTTCGTCATTGTCGGCGGCAGCACCTTGACCCTGGCTGTGGATGGGGTGATGCAGACGGTTCCCACCATCAATATTGGTTCCAGCAGTTTCGAATGTTGGATCAAGGGCGGGTATCTGGCGGGAACAAACGGTTTTCTCAAAACCGGTGCCAATAAACTCACGTTTCGTTACGACGGCAACACGAACGCCGGTCTTTCCGGTCCGGTCGTCATCGGCCAGGGCAGTCTTGGTTTTCAAATAGATGGCAACTTGGGCGATTCTCACAACAGCCTGACTTTTTCCAACGGAATAACCTTCGCTTTGGAAAGCGGCACTGCGGGTGCCTCGGTCACGCTGGCGCCGACCCGCAATGTCCATCTCGCGAGCGCCAGCACGGCGGCCAACATCACGGCGCTCTCTGGTCAAACGCTGACCATTCCGGGCGTCATTGATGAACTTTCCGCCGGATCGAAATTGGTCTGGAACGGTTCCGGCGCGCAGTTGGTATTGTCGGGCGGGAACACTTACAGCGGCGCGACCACCATCAGCGCGGGAACACTGACTGTCAATGGGGCCGGCCAGTTGGGCGGCGGCAATTATACGGCGACCATTGCCAACAGCGGCGTTTTCAATTTCAACAGTTTGGCTGCGCAAATTCTGTCCGGAGTTATTTCAGGCAGCGGGCCCTTGAACAAGAATGGTTCCGGCACTTTGACCCTTGGCGCGGCGGATACTTACGGTGGCGCCACGACTATCAATGCCGGCACGCTGGTGCTGGGTAGCGGCGGTTCCATCAACAACACGCCTTCCATCACGCTCGCTGCGGGAGCGATTTTCGATGTGTCGGCGATCACGGCCTACACTTTGAGCAGCAGCACGACGTTGACGGCGAGCGGCAGCGTTGCGGCGACGGTCATCAAGGGCAACGCAGGTGGCACGGTCAATCTAGGTTCGCGCCCGATCACACTGAATTTTGACGGAGCGAATCCAGCGCTGGTGATCACGCAAGGCACGCTAAGCTTGAGCGGGCAGACGATCACGGTCAACACGCCGCAGCCGATCGGCAACGGCACCTACAATATCATCCAACAAACCACTGGCAACGTGACCCATTCCGGCACTTACACGCTCGCGGGCACAGCGGGAACCGGCACCATCACTTCTTCAGGCGGCAATGTCCAAATGAACATCACCGGTTCGTCCAGCACGGCGACGACGACAACTTTGAGCGGGAACGATTCGGAAATATACGGCAACAGTTCCATCATCACCGCCACGGTAAGTCCCGGCACGGCCACGGGCACGATCCAATTTTATGTGGATGGAACCGCTTTTGGCGGTCCGGTGGCTCTTTCCGGCGGCACGGCGGCCATTCCGGCAACGACCACGATTCCAATCGGGACACACAGCATTGCCGCTGTTTATTCCGGCGCGGCCGGCTGCGCGCCCAGCGCCAGCACCAATGCGGTGACCTTGACGCTGACGCCTCGCCCGCTCACGGTGAGCGCCACCGGCGTGAACAAGAACTTTGATGGCACGTCGAATGCCACCGTCGTTTTGTCCGACAACCGCTTGGCTGGAGACACTGTCGCTGACACCTATGCCAGCGCTTTTTTTGCCGCAACAAATGTGGCAAACAATATTCTAGTGACGGTTACCGGCGTTGCCATCAGCGGTTCGGCTGCCACTAATTACTGGTTGGCGAATACTTCGGCCACCACCACGGCCTCCATTTTGCCCGCGCTGCCGCCGGTGACTCCGGCCGAGTTTGCCAACCTCCGCCTGTATTGGCAGAATTATTTGACGGGCACCAACAACAGCGCGGCCACCTTGAACAGTCTGGCCAGTTCGGCGAACTCTTACTGGAGCACACTGAACACAAGTGCTTCGCGAACTTATCTGTGGAGTGATCTGCCGCTGGGCAGCGGCCAGCCGGGCATCAATACCGGTTCCTCCCACATGGATTCCACTTTCGGACGGCTGGCGACCATGGCGCAAGCCTGGGCGACGACCGGCTGTTCTTTGCAAGGCAACGCGGCCTTGGCTTCGGCGATCACTAACAGTCTGGACTGGATGTGCGCCAATGTTTATACCACGACAGGCATCGAGTACGACAATTGGTGGGATTGGGAAATCGGCGGCTTGCAAAATCTCAACAACGCTGTGCTGCTGATTTATCCAGCGCTGACGGCGGGGCAAATCACAAATTACAACGCCTGCGTGGACCACTACCAGCCGCCGAATAACGGGCATGTCTGGTATACCGGCGCAAATCTGACCGACCAGTGCAAGGGCATGTTCATCCGCGCCATCATCGGCCAGAACAGCAATCTGATGACCACGGCGCAACTCAACTTGAGTCCGGTGTTTGTGTATGTGACCAACAGCGACGGATTTTACCTCGACGGCTCGTTTGTTTTTCACACCTACTTTCCCTACACAGGCGGTTACGGTGTTACATTATTGGCGGATGTCGGGCAGTTGGTTAATTTGCTGAACGGCTCGTCGTGGCAGATCACGGATCCCAACCTGAACAATGTTTTCAACTGGGTTTTCCAGTCCTTCATGCCGGTGTGCTATCACGGCGAGTGGATGGCAATGGTGCAAGGCCGCACCTTCGATCGAGGTCCCGCCGGCAGTGGCGGCGTGCCTTGGATGATTCCGCCGGTGGAACAATTTGCGCCGGCGGCAAAAGCGGCGGCCATTGCGAGCTGGAGCAGCACGCTTTCAATGCCGCCCAGCCAATACCAGTTCGCCAGCATGGACTGTGTGGTGGCCTGGCGGACAAATTTTTGCGTGGGCCTGCGGATGTCCTCCAGCCGTATCGCCAACTATGAATCGTTTGCCGGAGAAAACCTGCACGGCTGGTTCATGGGCGACGGCATAATGTATCTGTACATTGGCAGCGGCGAGTCGCAGTTCACCGGTGATTTCTGGCCCACGGTGGACATGTATCATTTGCCGGGAACGACGGCCGAAACGGTTGCGCGGGCTAATGCGGCGCAATGGTCGGGCACGACCACCGGGCAGCCTTGGGTGGGGGGGGCGCAGGTGGCTAATCTTTACGGCACGGCGGGAATGTCGCTGGCGGCGGTGGGCACCACGCTGACGGCCAAAAAGTCCTGGTTCATGTTCGACAACGAGGTCGTCTGCCTAGGCGCGGGGATCACTTGCGGTGACGCGTCGGAGGTGGATACGACGGTGGAGGATCGTCGGCTGGGCACTTCGCCGACGAGCAACCTCACTGTGAATGGCGTGGTTAATCCGCCGGTCATCGGCTGGAGTTCCAATCTCACCAGCGCTTCGTGGTGCGCACTGGATGGCGTGGCGGGTTATTATTTTCCGGGCAGCGCGACCAACCTGCATGCGGCTTTTGTGGCAAACACCGGCTCATGGTATGCCATTAACAATAATGAATCAACGACCAGTTACACGGATGATTATCTGACGCTTTGGTTCAATCACGGAGACTATCCAACTAATGCCAGCTATGCGTATGTCGTATTGCCAAACTATACGTCGGCGAACATGGCCGCCTACGCCGCCAGCCCGGACATGGTGGTGATCACCAATACAACCACCGTGCAAGCCGCCAGGAAACCAGCCACCGGATTGGTCGCGGCAAATTTCTGGGTGGATGGCACGAACTCCGCCGGCCTCATCACAGCAAACAAACAATCCGCCGTTATTGTTTCACAAAACAGCCTTCAGATTTCCGTCGGCGTCGCCGATCCCACGCAAACCAACAGCGGCAGCATCACCGTGATCCTGAACAGCCCGGCCACGGCTGTCCTGTCCGCTGATCCGGGGGTGACGGTGGTTCAACTTTCGCCGCAGATTGTGCTTTCGGTGAATGTCAATGGTTCCGCCGGCAAAACGTATCAGGCGGCCTTCAGTTCCCCCGCCAACAGCCTGACTTGGGACGCGAACCCCAGCGGAGCCGGCACGCATCCGTTGGATGGCAGCGGCACCTGGAACAACAGCAACACCAATTGGTGGAGCGGCAGTGCTGATGTCGCGTGGAACGACGCTAACCCATCCATCGCCAACTTTGGTGCCTACGGCACGGCGGGCGTGGTGAATGTGGCGGGGGCGCACACGAATTCTTGGCTGCTGTTCAACCCGACGGCCAGCGGCACTTATACTTTGTCCGGCAGCGGTTCGCTGACGATTGACACGGGCATTGTGGCCAATGCCTCAGCGAACGTGAATGTTCCGTTGAACCTGGCCTTCAGTCAAACGTGGACCGTCGCCAGCAATCAAGACCTCTCGCTGGGCGCGGCGGTTACGCCGTCCGCGTCCGCCGTCCTTTCGCTGGCTGGCGGAGGGAAGGTCGGTTTGAACGGTGGCAAAAACCAGTTGCCGACGAGTGCCATAGTGGGTTTCGCTGGGAATGGCATCCTCGAACTGGGCGGCAATAGTCAGACTTTGGCGAATTTGATGGCGGCGAATGGTTACACCGGCAGTTTGCAGAATGGAAGTCTCATCGTCACCGCTGTGGACGGGTTCAATCCGTTTGGCACTCTGACGACATCTTCAACCCTGGATCTGTCCGGCCTATCCTCTTTCACCTATTCCAATGCCAGCCAGTCATTCACCGTTCAGGGCACCGTTGCGACCGGTGGCAGCTTCAATCTGAATCTGGCCGGCACGAGCGGATGGAACAGCCTCACCGCCACGAACATCTACGTTGGCAACGGCGGCGGTACCTCAATTCCGACCGGGAACCTCTATCTGGGCCAGACCAATGTTTTCAACACCGGTAATTTCCAATTGGGAGCTTACCGAGGCTCCGGCAATGTCTATTTTGAGAGCGGCATGGCGAATTCCAACGTAACCTTTCGCGGCGTTGCAGGTGGAACCAACCGGTTGGGCACGATGAGTATCGGTTGGAATCAATCGGGCGCCGTGCAAAACCAGATTATGGACTTGGGCGTGGCAAATGTGGATGCGCTAATAGGAACGCTCAATCTTCTTTACACGTATCAACCGCAAGTGGCATCAACCGCGACTCTGAATTTCGGAAATGGCACTTTTGACATCACGACACTTAACCTTTTTTATCTGGCATCCGGCAACAGCGGCATTTCAGCTGCCGCCGCCAATTTCAATCAGAACGGTGGCCTGGCTAAAATTCAGACGCTGAACATGGGTTACAACTCGATTCCCGCCACCGGCTTGGCGGCGTTTAACGCAAATTATACGCTGGGAACTGGCGCCACGCTCGCAGCCCAGACCATTACGGCGATTGCCGGAACCCCCTATAACACAGACACGGTGCGCAATTTGAACCTGAATGGCGGCACGGTGAGCAATTACGACGCGGCGACCGATCTCACCATCTGCGGCGCGGACGGCACCAGTGGCGGGGTGGTCAACCTCGTCTTAGGCGCTGGCACCACTAGCACGTTCAATGCCGGGAACGGCCGAGCCATCAAGGTGCAAGGCACCGCGTCCATCAGCGGGAGTGGTGGTTTGGCCAAGTCTGGTGGCGGGTGGTTGACGCTTGCGGGCACCAACATCTACGCTGGCGGCACACTCGTCAGTGCCGGCACCATGCTGGTAAACGGCTGGCTGGGCACCAACACCGTCACGGTGTCGAGCGGTGCAACGCTGGGCGGCACAGGCATCATCAGCGGCACTGTGGACGTGCAATCCGGCGGCACCTTGTTGGCGGGCAACACAAATGGGACGGGCATTTTGACAGTCGGCGCATTAAACTTCGGTGACAGTCCAAGCGCAATCACAACGAACCTTTTCAGCGTAGTCTCGCGCGGCATGGTTTCGGCTACCCGCTTGAGCGTTTCTGGCAAGAGCCTCGTCTGCATTTTGGACAACAGCCTGCCGCTGGGTACCAACACGCTGTTGAATTACACTGGCACGATTGGTGGGGTGGGGTTTGGCGGTTTCGCGCTCGTTTCAACGCCGGTGGTGCCATCGGGGGCGGGGGCGTATTTGCGAAATACCGGCGCCGCCCTCCAACTGGTGGTGGCACCGCTGACCGCGCCGACGCTAAACCGAGCCGTTTCCAAGAGCGGTGGCGCACTTGGCTTGAGTTTCACCGGCGTCAACGGACAGAGCTTCCGGGTGCTGTCCAGTACCAACCTGATTTTGCCGCTGACCAACTGGTTGACATTGACCAACGGAACTTTTGGCGCAGGCCAAATTGACTTTTTAGACTCCAGCGCAACGAACGATGAGCAATTTTACCGTGTCGCTTCACCATGACTGAAACACTTTCGAAGGCTCAACATAATTTCACTACAAGCATGCCATTCGCCGCACTTTTCAATGACGTTCGCAGAAATGAAAAAGTCGTTTGTCAAAACACAGATCGATCCAAGAGATCATGATTGCCGTCCTGTTATCGCACTGATACCTGAATTGCTGTGGCGGAAAACCGCCACCGCCGACCCTCGTGATGCACACCAGACACTCGCTTCCTTTCTGGGGATTCCGCCATTTGACTAAACGGCGGGCAACAGGATTACGATGAAGGACGAGGCAGATCCGCCGATAGACCACAACTTCAATCTGATGCAGGTGGTGGATCGCGACCTGGAAAACTATATCCGTTGCAGTATGGTTATCCAGTGGTCACGCTATTCGTTGGTGGAAACAAACATGCAGCGACAGAGCGCCGCTGCCATGCCTACCGGGCATTGCGACACAATCTCAAATGGAATATCCGTGAGCCAGAAGCGGATTTGTATTTGTTTATTGTATTCAAGGTCGGTTCTTATCAAGTCTGCAATTTGGTGCATAGGCACCATAACTTGAGTCATACTGAGGAGTCATTTATATAGACTACACCCGAGAGACTTGGTATAATGCGCGACATGGCAACCATTGATGGCCGGAAACTAGAACACAATACGCTGGAACATATTCGTATCCAGGCGGTTCGGCGC
>Ga0302320_10002026_pt1 | contig 48359 bp, 42 predicted proteins | sample Bog_T0_3_FD_202130 | JGI IMG/M metagenome (GOLD analysis project Ga0302320, IMG submission 202130) | Peat permafrost microbial communities from Stordalen Mire near Abisko, Sweden - Bog_T0_3 | ecosystem: Environmental > Terrestrial > Soil > Wetlands > Peat | place: Sweden: Abisko, Stordalen Mire... | reverse complement strand
CTTCGCCGCTTCCACACTGGCTTCGGCGGTTGCCGCATTGCCTTTCCGTTCCACAGGAATAAATTCGCCGAGCTTGAGGGCCAGACCGAACAATGGCAGACTGAACACCTCGCGCTTGGTGAAAGCAGCGGTGCGTCCAGGAATGCGCGGAATCAGCCCCGGCGGGTCGAGATTCGAAAGATGGTTGGCCATGAAGATGCAGGCCTCGCCGGGCGGAACGTTTTCGCGGCCTTCCACGATGACGCGGATGCCGGCCGCGCGAAAAGCAACACGCACGATGAAGCACACCGCGCTATAAAGCGGTCCGGGATTGCCCGTGATCATGGCAAGCGGGATGAAGATGATTGCCGAGGGAATGCTGAGCACGATGACCACGGCGATGACAAAGAGCGAGACGATCATGGGTGCTCCACCAGAGAGCGGGACATTCCTTTCGCTGGCACAAGGCTTGACTTACTTCTAGTTTCGCATCCATTCCGGCAGTCCGGAAGCGATGGAAGTGCGGACGGCCTGCATGAGCTCGTCGCGCGTACGTAAAGCAGTTGGGTCGATGGGGTCATGAAAGACTACGTGTGCAATGCCGGGCTTGATGCGCAGGCTGCCTTTGCCCATGATGGATTCCGTTCCATAAATCGAAACTGGAATGCACAGAGCCCGGGCGTCCATCGCCAGGAAGAACGGGCCCTTTTTGAAGGGCAGCATGCGGCCATCGGGCGAACGCGTTCCTTCAACGAAGGTGGTAATGTGCACGCCTTTTGCGAGCACGCGCTCCGCTGCCGCAACGCTCTGCTTGGCGTCGGACACATTGCCGGTCCGGTCGACGGCGATGAACTCACCCATGCGGAAGCCGGTGCCGAGGATGGGCAGTTCCATGAGCGAGCGCTTCATGAACGCCGACGTGCGCCCAGGGATGAGCGATATGAGCGCCGGCGGATCGAGATTGGAGACGTGATTCGACATGAAGATGCAGGCGCGGTCGCGGGGAATACGCTCAAGGCCCTCCGTATGGAAGCGCACGCCGGCCAGGCGGCAACTGCTCGCGAGCATGAAGCGAGTGCCTTTGTAGAGCGGCAGTACGTTGCCCGTGATCCAGCACCACGGAATGAAGAGCACCGCGGTGGGGATGCCGGTGACGACCATGGTGGCGAGAAAGATGAGCGATGAGAGCATATGCGTTTCTCTAGCCGCGATCAGGGGTGGAGCTGGCGGAGCCGCGCTGGAAGTTTCTCATAGATGCCGTCGAAGCCGCCATTTGAGAGGATGGCGACCACATCGCCGGAGCGAAGCTCGGGCGCAATGCCGTTGACGATGGCGCGGGCGTCGGGCAGCAACTCGGCCTTGAGGCCGTCGCTGTTGAGGGCCTGGACCACCTCTTCCGGGTGCAGACGCTCGGCGCTGGCAATGCGCTCCTGCTGGTAGACGCCGGCGAGCACCACCTTGTCCGCGAGGCGCAGGCTGGCGACGAGGTCATCCTCAAGAACCTTGCGGCGCAGCGTGTTGGATCGCGGCTCAAGCACGGCCCACAGGCGCGATTGCGGGTACACGGCGCGGAGGGCACGCAGCGTCTCGCGAATGGCGGTTGGATGGTGCGCGAAGTCTTCGATGACCGTAATACCGGCGACCTGCGCGCGCACTTCAAGCCGCCGCTTGACGCTCTTGAAGCTTGCAAGCGCCTCTTGAATAGCTTCCTTGCCGATGCCGTGCGAGAAAGCGAGCGCCGCCGCGGCGGTAGCGTTGAGCGCGTTGTGCTCGCCAGCCATGTGCATCTCAAGTTCGGCCCAGAGCTCACCGCCGTGCCAGACTTCCCAACGAGTTCGTACTCCGGCTGCGCCATTCTCCTGGCGAAGATTGCTGATGCGCCAATCGGCCTCGGCGGAAAAGCCGTAACGCTCGACGCGGCAGAGCGCGTGCGAGACGCACTCGGTGACGTTGGGGCTGCCGTCGTAAGCCACAACAATGCCCCGGCGAGGCACCAGGTTGACGAGGCGCTTGAATGCCGTCTTCACCATGTCGAGATCGGTGTAGATATCGGCGTGATCGAACTCGACGTGGGTGAGGATGATGGCGTCAGGAAAGTAATGGAGAAATTTTGGTCCTTTGTCGAAGAATGCCGTGTCGTACTCGTCGCCTTCCACGATGAACGTGCGGGTGGGCCGGAGCTGAAAGCTGGAACCAAAATTCTCGGCAACGCCACCGATGAGGAACGACGGCTCAAGCGAAGGATCGTGATGAGCAGCCACCTGGAAGATCCATGCCAGCATACTGGTGGTTGTGGTTTTGCCGTGCGTTCCGGCCACGACGAGTGATTCGCGTCCCTTGAGAAACTCTTCGTGAAGCAACGCGGCCATCGAGGTGAAAGGGATTCGCTCATCAAGGATGCGCTCCACTTCGGGATTGCCGCGCGAGAGCGCATTGCCAATAACGACGAGATCGGGCGCGGGCGAAAGATTTTCTTCCGAATACGGCTCCATCACAGGAATGCCGAGGCCGTGCAGCAGTTCGCTCATAGGCGGATACGCCGCTTTGTCGGATCCTGTGATGCGATGGCCTTGCAACTGAAGCAAGCCGGCAAGCGACGCCATGGCCGTGCCGCAGATGCCGCTGAGATGTATGTGTTTCGTTGCGGAGTTCATGGCTTCACCGCCGATTCACGCACGTGAAGAGAAGTCTGCTCGCCAACCACCAGGCTGGCCTGAACGCCGAAGGTGAGCGTGACATTTTGCCGCGATACATGGCCGCTTCGCAGTCCGATCGCGATAGGCCCCTCGAATCCACCCAGTGCGCTCAAGATTGTTTCCTCCAAGAGTTCAGGCTGAGCGCCGGGGGAGACGCAATCGAGCATTTCACCGAACACGATGCCGCGCACACCCTCTAGTTTACCGGCCTGGCGCAGTTGCCAAAGCATGCGATCGATTTGATAGGGCTTGGCGCCGACATCTTCAAGGAAGAGCAGCTTGCCTTCAGTGCGCGGTTCGAAATTGGTTCCGAGCACCGACACGAGAATGCTGAGGCAGCCACCATAGAGGATGCCTTCTGCGTTGCCGGGCTTCAATGCGCGCAGGCCTTCGGTTGTGCCAATGCTGTAGGGCTCGCCGGAAAGAGCAGAGTGAAAGCTGGGCATATGCACGCCGTCCTCCAAATAGAAATCGGCTGCAACCATGGGCCCGTGAAACGCAGGCAGGCCGATTTTGTCGAGGAGGCGCAGTTGCATGCCGGTCAGGTCACTGTAGGCAAAGAAAGGCTTGGGATGGCTTGCGATCAACTTCAGATCGAGGCCGTCGAGCAGGTAGTTGGATCCGTACCCGCCGCGGAGACACATCACGGCGCTGGTGCCTTCGTCGGCGAAGGCAGCGTGCAGATCCTGGAGGCGCTGCGCAGGGGTTCCGGCAAAGTAGAGCGGACCGCTCGCGTGCGCATTCTCCCCCAAGTGCGGTGCGAAGCCAAGACGGCGCAGTGCATCCAGACCGCGTTCCACACGTTCGGGCTTCGCGTATGACGCGGGAGCGATGATGCTGACACTCGCGCCAGAAGCCAATGCAGGCGGCTTGAGAAGCGGCAGGGGCTCAGCGGACATGGCTACCAGGCCTCGCCACGCGCAATGAGAGCCGCAGGGCCGGTGAGGTACAGTTCGGTGCCGGGGCCATCCCAGGCCACGGTCTGCGGGCCACCAGGCGCTACGACAGTGAGCGGCGAAAGACACTGGCGCAAGGCGAGTGCGGCCGTTGCCGAGGCGCTCGAACCGGTGCCTGAAGACGATGTTGGCCCTACGCCGCGCTCGAAGATGCGAATCTCAATTTCGCGTTCGCCAATCAAGCGCACAAATTCAACATTGGTCTGGTGCGGAAAATCCTTGTGCGGGCAAATCTCGGCGCCAATCTGTTGCCAGGGCTTCCCGTGAACCGTGAATTCAGAATTGTGCACCACGATGACGAAGTGCGGATTACCGGTGGACACTTCCACGCCAACGATCTCCGTGCCGTCCGTCAGCTTGAGCGTGTGCGGCACAAATCGCGGGACGCCCATGCCGGTGGTGACCTGGACAGTGTGGCCATCGCGCACTTCAATATGACAAACCCGCAGTCCCGCATCGGTAGTGATTTCAAGATCGTCGCCGGGCTTCGCGTCGACGGCTTCGGCCATCCATGCGGCCACGCAGCGCGTGCCGTTGCCGCTGATTTCGGCGATGGAGCCGTCAGCGTTGTGGAGGCGGATGCGTCCGGCCCTGTTGCCCGATGCGGAAAGAGTCCACGCAAAGAACTCGATGCCGTCGGCGCCGACGCCGGTGTTGCGTTCGCAGAGGCGGCGCGTCAGATCGGCCCAATCGTGCCCCGCGGCTGCTTCTTCCGTCACAATGAGGAAGTCGTTGCCGCAGGCGTGGGCTTTGGTAAAGGGAATCAATCTTCCTCCAGGGGTCAGGGTTGCGTTTCCGACGAACCTGCCGGTTCAAATTCAATAGCCGCGTTCGTAGCGCAAATGCTCGATTTACGTGCTGGCCTTGCCCGATGCTAACACCGCGGCAGGGGTGCTGTTGAGGTTGGACGACGCTGGCGTACCGGAGACGTACATCGTTCCGGAAGGCTGCCCGTTCGCCGTGAAATGCGCGACGGCTGTCAGGCCTTCGGGATGGATCTTGACGGCGCGGTCGACCGCATCGCCGTCAAAGGCGAGCACGATGGATGCATGGGAGGCGGGCGCCTTGAGTGCTTCGTCCCAGATGGAGAGGTCGGCTTCGTTGATGGTCTGGCGCAGTGGGATTCCGGTGAGCGCCACGATCTCGGGATCGACGGAAGTCTCCATAAGGACGGTGGCGTTGGGCCGCCCTACCAGCGCGGCGCGCAAGGCCGGCGGAATGGCGAGCTGATACGGCCGATGCGCTTCGATGTTCTTGAGACCTTCAACATAAGTCAGTGGATGTTCGCGCACAACCATCCATGCGTTGAGCGCGGCCAGTGCGAAAAGGACTGCGGCAGCGTACTTTGCGCCTTGCGGTTTGAAGTCTCGGACCAGCGCAACGAAAGAAGCAGCCACAAAGCCGAGCCCCAGCGCGAGCGCGGGCAGCAGTTCCATGCCGTAGCGGGTGTTGTACCACGAGTGCGGCCACCAGACGGGCAAAAAAATGGGCACAGAGCCGTAGGCGATCGAATACGCGTAGAACGGGACCGGAAGCCATAGCAGCATCACCCAGCCGAAAGCGCGACGGTGCGCCGTGAGCCATGCGCCGAAGGTTCCGAGCGTCGCGACGAAGAGTACCGTATTGCCCCACGCGATAGCGGTTGCGTCCATCTCAGAGGCTTTCAGGAAGAAGAGCAGCGAGACCCAGGGATTGTGCCAGCCGGGATGCGGAGGCCCGTCGCCATGCGACATGGTGCGCAGTTCAATGGCCTTGGCGGAGTAAGGTCCGCGCGAGAACTCAAGCCAGTCGCCGAAAGCAGCGTAGTTATAAACGAACCATGCAATAGGAGCCGCGACGACGCAAGCGCTCAACATCCAAAAGGCACGCGAGCCAAGTTGCCCGCGCTTGAGCAGAACGGTGCCGATAGCGGTCCAGGCGAGCAGAGCCATGATCCAGCCGTCGTAACGCGTGAAGACAGCGGCGATGAGCGCGAGAGCAACGCAGGCAAGGAGACGATTGGAGCGCGCAGGACCGTTATCCATAGAAATACGCCACTCAACGAGCCAATCCACGATCCAGATCATCTCGCAGACAAACAGCGGCTCGGTCATCGCGGTGGTTTGCAGATAGAGCAGATTGGGATTGAGCGCGAAGAAGGCCAGCGCAAGCGCGGCCGCCGCGGGAGTGAGCCAGCGGCGCGCGAGGCGATAGAGACCGAGGCACGATGCAATGTAAGCAAGGGCAGATGGCACAACGCCCGCAATACCGTTGGCCCACCAGCCGTAGACTTGGACAAAGGGAAGCATGAGGATGTGCGGCAGCGGCAGCCACACGGAGCCGAGTTGCGAAAGGCGCGGCTGGTGGCAGTCAAACACGCGCCGCGCAATGTGCAGGTGCGCAACCGCATCGCCCCAGTTGAGCAGCGCGCCATTGCGCCAGCTCCACACGATGGCGGCGAGAGACAGGGCGAGAGAGCAGAGGACCACTGCGAGAGTTTCAACCGGGGCGATGGGAGAACGAACACCCGCCGCGCGCGCGTTGGATTCTTCAGTCAAGGTGAGTCAGCTCGATAAATTGCTTGAAGCGCTCGTCCACTTCCTTCCGGGAGAGCTGCGCAATGCGCTCAGTGCCGAACCGCTCAACCGCGAAGGATCCCATAACGCTGCCATAGAACATGGCCTTGCGGTAGACGGCGGCCGTGTGTTCCTTTTGCGATGCGAGGTAGCCGAAAAATCCGCCGGCAAAACTATCGCCTGCGCCAGTGGGATCGACCACCACTTCCAGCGGCAATGCGGGAACTTTGAAGGTCTCCGCTGCCCCCGTCAACGAGTCTGCCTTGTGGAACAACGTCGCGCCATACTCGCCATGCTTGATGACAAGCGATTGCGGCCCCATGGCCATCACGGCGCGCGCGGCCTGCACCAGGTTGTTGTTGCCTGCGAGCATGCGGGCTTCCGTGTCGTTGATGAGCAGAATGTCCAGGCCCTTCAGCACTTCAAGCAACGCAGCGCGGTGATCCTTGATCCAGTAATTCATGGTGTCGCCGGCAACGAGCTTCACATCGGGCATCGCCTCGCGCACGCGCCGCTGCAGAACGGGGTCGATGTTGGCAAGAAACAGAAATTCGGAATCGCGATAAGCGTCGGGAATCTTGGGCTCGAAAGATGCAAAAACATTCAGATCGGTCTGGCGCGTCTGGGCCTCGTTGAGATTGTCGAGATACGAGCCCTCCCAGAAGAAGCTCTTGCCCGGCGCGCGCTCAATGCCCTGCGTGTCAATGTGGCGATTGTGAAAGATGGCTTCCTGCCTGGGACCAAAGTCTTCGCCCACGACGGCGATCACGCGCACATCGGTAAAGAAGCTGGCTGCCAGCGAGAAGTGTGTAGCCGCGCCGCCCAGGCAACGCTCCCGGCGTCCTGCCGGCGTTTCAATCGTGTCGTATGCGACGCTGCCTACTACGGTAATTGCCATGAATGGGGCCTCTCACGCTAAGACCTGGGCGTATGAAGAAATCTCTCGACGCCATCTTCAAATTGAGATAGCGATCTTTCCACATCCGCTCTGCGGTCTCTCATTTCCTTTGAATTCGCAACTGCTCTGAACTTATACATAGCCGAGTGCTCGACCTCCCAGAATAGGCCAATCAGCATGGGCACAATTTGATATTCACCAAATACTCTACGGCTGGCGCTCGGGCAGGTTCCATAGTACTTCGGAGCGAGAACCGCCCTTCCCTCGTTTCGGATGGGCTTGAATGTCCAGTCCGGGAAGTGACTTCGCAACGCGGAGTCAACTTCGTTCAATCTGCGGTTGGGGAAGACAAGCACTCTAACTCCTGCGAGGTCTTCCAAACTCAGTAGTGAGTATCCTTCCAGGGCTTCGGGATCGAATCTTCGTCCTTCGCCACCGGAGAGACGGAGTCCACGCCGTTGGACGAGCGATTTAAGAGCGCTATCGCAGTCCTTCACGCGGGACTTGACGAGGAGTTGTTCCGGGTCTTTGAGGTCGTGAAGTATTTGAAGCGTGTGAAAGCGTATTTCGGCTTCCAGTTGCCAAACGACTCTTTGAATCTCTGGGAGCAGGTCGAAGTACTCTTCTCTCAGGCGATCTTCGACTGTCCGTTCCTGCATTGGTATTACGCAGCTTCCAAATCTTGTTCCAGCAGGCGTCTGACCCCGTCGGAGGGGCGGATATTGAAGTAGAAGGTCCACGCATTGTGATCCGTTTTCTCTTCAATCCCTCGCAGCACGTCTTCCGGAGTGTGGTCGTCAACGAATTCGAGGCTGAAGGCCTTCTTTGTCTCCGGATTCACATAGAGGTCCCTGTCGAAGTCATACCGATAATTGGCGGCAAAGAGAATCTCGGATTTCTTCAATTTTCGCCTCCGGAAACTGAGCGGTTCGACGTTTGAATTATAACGCAAACAGCGTTCCGATTCAGGCGCCCAGATCATTCCTTAGGCACCCTCGCAGCGATATGGAGAATCTTCCGAGTCCACAAGGAGTGCATCGCAAGTTTCAGCGGCTCAGGTACTTACCGAACAGCAGGCCGAGCTTCTCTTTCGCCGCTGCCGGAATCGCATCGGGCTGCGTGAGAATGGCGAATTGCGCCGCCGAAGCGCAGGCGCAACTGCGTTCGGCTGGCATGGCTGCTACCGCGGCCTTCACAACCTTTGCCGCGTTGTCAGCATTCTTGTGCAGCACGGCGACAATCTCTTCAATGGTGACCGCGTCGTGCCCTTCGCGCCAGCAATCGTAGTCGGTGACCATGGCGACGGTTGCGTAGCAGATTTCCGCCTCGCGAGCCAGCTTGGCTTCCTGCAAGTTGGTCATACCGATCACGTCGGCGCCCCAGCTGCGGTAGAGGTTCGACTCGGCCTTCGTCGAGAACTGCGGACCCTCCATGCACACATAAGTTCCGCCAAGCTTGCCGACCACGTTGACGGTTGCGCAGGCTTCGTTCGCGGCTTTTGCAACGGTGGCACATACGGGATCGCCAAAGGCCACGTGGCCCACAATTCCTTCGCCAAAAAATGTGGAGACGCGATGAAAGGTGCGATCGATGAACTGGTCGGGAATCACGAATTCGGTTGGCTTGTGTTCTTCTTTCAACGAGCCGACGGCGGAGACCGAAAGAATGCGCTCGACGCCGAGCTTCTTGAAGGCGTAGATGTTGGCGCGGAAGTTCAGCTCCGAGGGCAGAATGCGATGCCCGCGCCCGTGACGCGCAAGGAAGGCCACCTTGCGGCCTTCCAGTTCGCCCAGGACAAACGGGTCGGATGGATCGCCGAACGGCGTCTCGACGCGTTCTTCGCGAATGTTCGTAAATCCGGGCATGGAGTAAAGCCCGCTGCCGCCAATAATGCCAATCTCCGCATCGGCCAAGGTTTGTTCCTCTTTCAGTGGAGCTATCAGTAGCTAGAAGCTGCTTTCCTACCGCGTATTGATGAGCCGGATGGTTTCCAGAAAAACATCGCCGTCGATGGTCAGGCTGCGGGCACTCACTTTGTCCATAGTGTCCTGAGCCGTGTGGTGATAACTGTTGTTGGGTCCGTAATCGAGATCGATTACGTCGATCGAGGGCACGCCGCGCGCGACAAACGGTAGGTGATCGTCCTCGACGGCCATCTCGCGCTGGAAGAAGTACCGATCGTAACCGAACTTGTGCGCGGCCTGGCCAACCAGCGAGATCAGCCACGCCGTCGAATTGCTTTCCCGCTGAATATCAAGATCCTTATCGCCGATCATGTCGGCGAGCAGAAATGCCTTGATCTGGCCGAGCGTTCCGTCGCGCCCCCAACGAGCCGCAAGATGACGGCTGCCATACGTGGAGTCCGAGCGCGACCAGGTGTTGATGGCTTCTTCGCCGTCGAAGAAGACGAGCCATACGGAGTAGCCTTCGAGCTTTTTGCCGCCTGCGGTTTCCGCGTGCAGCCGGTCGCCAATGGCCATCAGCAGGCCTGTGGTGGCTGCTCCATCGTTCGCGCCCACAAAGCCAATGTTCCTGAGCGGGTAGTTGGTTTCGTAATGCGTGCCGAGCACGATGGCTCCGGGCTTTTTGCCGGGATAGCGGACGATCAGGTTGCAGAGCGGAACGGGGCCGATAGGCGTGTCCGCGGTGAAGCTGTCCTGCTCAAGCTGATCGTGCGCGTTCTGAAAGTGGTTGCGCAAATAATCCTGCGCCTTCACATGGCCGGGGCCGGTGGGCCAGCGCGGGCCGATGGCTGCAAACTGGCGCGCGTAATCGAACGCATGCGCACCGTCGAAGTGCTGTTGTGCGGAAGTGGGGAGTGTGGTGAATAGCAAAAGGGCGCTAGTGATTACCAACCCCGGCCGCCATTGCGAAAGCAAGCTCACTTCGCGGCCTCCTTCGCCTCTTTGGCCTTTCGTCTTGAAGGATGCACCCACCACGCCACGCCGATGCCGATCAAATACAGGCAGAGCATGGGGACTGCGTAAATGCACATGGTCCACGGATCGGGGCTGGGCGTGATGATGGCAGCTACCAGGAAGACCGCGAGGATGGCGTACCGGATGTTCTTCCATAAAAAGCGCGGGCTCACAATGCCGAACAGCGCGAGGAAGAAGATGAGGATCGGCATTTCGAAGCTGATGCCGAGGCCGAGAATCACGGAGAGGAAGAAGCCCGTGTATTCCTCGATCGTCACAATGGGATTGAATTTGACGCCGAAGCCGAGGATGAGGATCTTGAGGGCTCCGGGCAATACAAAAAAGTAGCCGAAGCTGGCGCCGAGAAGGAACAAAAAAACAGTTGCCGTCATGAACGGAATGACAAACCGTTTTTCCTTCTGGTAGAGGCCGGGCGCAATAAAGAGCCACACCTGGTACAGGATGAAAGGCGAAGCGATAATGGCGCCCCCGATGAGCGAAACCTGCAGATACAGGTTCAGCGGATCCATGGGGTGCGTGTAGTTGAGCTTGATGTGGAGCCTGTCGAGAGGCAGCTGGATAAAACCGTAAAGCTTTTCGTGGAAGATGTATGCGATGATGAAACCGCAGAACAGGTAGATAGCCGAGTGGACGATACGCTTGCGCAGCTCGTCCAGATGCTCCATGAGGCTCATGCCGGGCAGATCGGCTCGACTGGTTACTGCTTCTCTTGCCTTGCTGATTGCATCTCCGGTATCAACCATTGTGGGCCGGCTCCGTCGTCTTGTTCTTGTCTTCAGCGGCGGTTTCGATTACGGGCGTTTCTTTCTCAACAGAAGTCTCTTCGGCCGTTGCCGGGGGCGCCGACACTTCAACCAGATGGCTTGCTGCTTCGCTCTCTGACTTGGCCGCGGGCACCGGTTCGCCGGTGGAAGGAGGCAGAATCTTCGGAGCCTCCGATGCCGCGAGGGCCTTGGCTTGCTCGACTTCCCCGTAGGTGCCGCCATACGAGTACGGGTCGTCCGCTGCGACGGGAGTCTCCGTCACGGTCGCGTTGGCGGCCTCGAGCTGCGCAGGCGGGTTCGCGGCCAGTTGCCGTTGCCGCTCCTCTTCTTCCTTCTTGCGCCGGTCAGCCTCTTCAGCGTTGCGCAACTCCTCTTCCATCTGGAATTTGAAGTCGTTCGAGGCCTTGCGGAACTCGTACATGAGCTTGCCGATCTGGCGCCCGATCTCAGGAAGGCGCCGCGGCCCAAAGACGACCAGCGCCATCACCATCAGGATGAGCGAATCCGCCATGCCAAGATTGGCAACCTCGATTGTTGGTGGCATAACCATGAAGGACCATGATACCTGCCGACGCGCAGCGCTCACAAACGGCTATCCGAAAGAGTCGCTATGGGATGCGGGGATTGGCGAACGGCGGACGCGACGGAGAGCGGCCGGATTCACCGCTTCCTGTGGCGCGATAGAATAACAAGGAGCGGTGCGGCCACGCCCTCCAAGCTTTTCTGCAACTCGAGGGCAGCCGGCTGCGTCTATCTAGCTGTAATGGGCGGCAACAACCCCGTGGGTGGGGACCAACTGAGGCAAGCGGCCAAAATGCCGATAACCTCAATGGGTTCAGCGCATCCACTGCCACCTGAATGCTTTCAACAACCCCGTCCGATGCACCAATCAAGGTGCGAGCCGGACTGAAGGCGGATTAAAGTGACCCTGATCCTCGATGAAGAGACCGCGGCTTTGCCGCAGGCGGCGGACGTTTGCAGCCTCGAAAACTACCTGGCAATGCCAGACCACTCCATGGATGAGCGCATCCGCGCAGCCCGCGCAAAGCTTGGGACAACCACCATTGTGCTGGGCCACCATTACCAGCGCGATGAAGTGATCCGCTTTGCCGACGCGACCGGTGACAGCTACAAGTTGTCGAAGGTTGCGGCGGAGACCGAAGCGCAGTACATCGTTTTCTGTGGCGTGCATTTCATGGCGGAAAGCGCAGACGTGCTCGGGCGCGCGAACCAGCAGGTGATTCTGCCCGACCTGAGCGCTGGATGCTCCATGGCCGACATGGCGGAGATTTCGCAGGTGGAAGACTGCTGGGACGCGCTTGAGCGGCTTGGCGTGGCCAGTGACACGATTCCACTGACTTACATGAACTCGACGGCGGCCATCAAGGCCTTCTGCGGGGAGCGCGGCGGTCTTGTGTGCACGTCGTCGAACGCGCGAGGCGCCTTCGAGTGGGCGTTCGCGCGGGGCAAGCGCATCTTGTTTCTGCCGGATCAGCACTTGGGCCGCAATACAGGCTGCGCGATGGACATTCCGCTGGAAGAGATGGCGGTTTGGGATCCATGGGCGGTGCAGCTAGGCACAAATTGTGGCGGCCAGACGCAGCAGAAGCTTGAGGCGGCGCGCTTGATTTTGTGGAAGGGCCATTGCGCAGTGCATCAGCGCTTCCTTCCCGGCCACGTGGACCAGGTTCGCGCAAAGTATCCCGGCATCCAGGTGATAGTGCATCCGGAGTGCCGCCAAGAAGTATGCGAGAAGGCTGATGCGCTGGGTTCGACGGAGCGGCTGATTGCCCTGGTGGAGCAGGCGCCTTCGGGCACCATGTTTGCCATCGGGACGGAGATTCACCTGGTAAACCGGCTGGCACGCCGTTTCGCTCCGGAAGGCAAGAAGATCATCACGCTCGACGACACGGGCTGCCTGTGCACCACCATGTATCGCATCAGTCCTCAGCACCTGGCGTGGGCTCTGGAAAACCTGGTGGAGGGTCGTGTTGTGAATCGTATACAGGTGCGCGACGAAGTAAAACACTGGGCACGCGTGGCGTTGGACCGGATGCTGGAAGTGAAGTGAGGCAGCATCCAGCTTCTAGCCTGTTTTATCCGTTTCTAGTGGTGTGCAGAAATCTGCATATTGCAGATGAGGGTTCGCCTGCGGCTAATACCTTGGCGCTATCCTCTCAGTTTCCAATTTCGTCGTATCCTGTAGACAAGCATCTAAACATTGTGGGCATTTGACGAATGAAGACCTTCACCATCGACGAAGCGCAATCGCTGCTGCCGGTTCTTGAATCGCTGCTGAACCGGGCGACTGAAGCCAAGCAGGCGGCAGAGGTTATTGAGGCGGAGCTGAGCGAACTGGCGCGGCGCATCTACCTCTCCGGCGGCATGAGGGTGGACACTTTGACCGTGGGCAAGCAGCGCGCGGAACTCGAAGAACATCTCAAGTTGGCGCGCGAGACCGTGGCGGAGATCGATGAGATCGGCGTGCAGGTGAAGGATCTGGATTCCGGACTGCTCGATTTTCCATGCAGGCTTGACGACCAGGTGGTTCTGCTCTGCTGGCGCAAGGGCGAGACGTCCATTGAGCATTGGCACACGATGGAGTCTGGCTTCCAGGGCCGCCAGCCTGTCGACGAGCGCTTCCGCCGCCGTTCCACATCGGGCAACAAGCCGAATTAAGGCCGTACACCGGCCCGGGCGCAGTGCCTAAAATCAAAAAACAAATTTCGGAATGAGGGTTCATGTTTATCACTGAGGCCGAAGTCCGTTCTGCGCTGACATACGACGCGCTGATTCCTGGCATTCGCCAGGCGCTCGTCGATTACTCAGCCGGCCGAGTTGATCAGCCTCCACGCATGGTGATGCGAGCAGGCAACGCGGAAGGGCACCGTAACGGATGGTTCGCGGTGATGCCTGTGATCGCGGGCGATGTGATGGCCGTGAAGACCGTCACGTTTTATCCGGCGAACGACGAACTCGGCTTGCACACGCACATGGCCACGGTGGAATTGCTGCGGCGCTCGACCGGCGAGCCCTTGGCGATCATGGATGGACGGTTGATTACGGAGATGCGGACTGCGGCTGTGTCCGCCGTGGCGCTCGACGTCCTCGCTGGCGCGGATGTGCGGAGCCTGGGAATTCTGGGTAGCGGCGTGCAGGCGCGCTCGCATCTTAAAGCGCTGCGGATGGTGCGTCCGGGGCTCAGTGACATTCGCATCTGGAGCCGCACGAAAGAAAATGCTAACCGTCTCGCAAATGAGGTTGGCGCACGTGCTATGACGATGGAACAGGCAGCCGCGGCGGATGTGGTGCTCACGGTGACGAGTGCCGCAACTCCGATCCTTGAGGGACGCTGGCTCGCTCCTCACGCGCTGGTGATCGCCGTTGGAGCCACGGGCGCAACAATGCGCGAGTTGGACGACGAAGTGATGTCGTCGAGCTTTGTCGTAGCGGAATGCAAAGCTGCAGCGGAACGCGAGTCAGGCGATGTGCGCCTGTCGGGTACGAGTGTCGATGCCGAGATCGGCGCCATTGCCTCGGGAACAGCTGTGTCGCCGAAGGGCAAGCGCATTGTCTTCAAGTCGGTCGGCATGGCGATTGAAGATCTCACAGCAGCAAGACTTGTGTGGCAAACAAGAGCGTCGGAATCAAAATAGAAAACATAAATTATTTTTCTTAGTCGATTGTTCGATTGAGTAGACTCTCATCGCGCAATGGAACTCGATTCAGTCACCATGCGTTCACACTTCTCACCCAGCGTCCACAATTTCCGTTCTGTTCGAAAGTGAACATGCATTCGCATCGATCGCACGATGTGTGTGAGAACGAGTAATTGCAAGTCGTGCATTTAAGTACGCGTGCAGGCTTTGCAATCTCTTTGTTCAAATTCGAACACTCGAAAAAAGTTTGTTCAAATTCGAACACTCATAAAAAAAGATGAACCGATGCATGAACTCGCGCGTATTAGCGGATAACGGTTCGTTGCGCAGCCGGGTCTAACGCGGCAGATTCCCCCCTCGAGTGCAATCACACTGAGAGGCGCAACAAACCTTCAAATGAGAATGGAGATTCTTCGCATGAAAAGTGGAGTCGGTATATCCCTGTCCGTAGCAACGCTCGCTCTTGCCTCTTTCCTGGCGCCCAGTGTCCAGGCGAAAGACAAAAAGAATTTACCCGCGACGGAAGACGTCGTTTCAACCAGGCAAGCAGCTCCAGTTGCATTCATGGTACCCGCGGATGCAACGCTCTCAGAGCCACTTGATGCAAAGAAACTGCAAGTGGGTCAGCAATTCCACGCAACGCTCTCAGGGAAAGTGCAGCTCAAGAATGGGACTCAGCTTTCGAAGGGCACAGTACTCGTTGGCTCAGTCGTTGCCGGCGATCAGCAGGCTGCGGATGGTTCCAAGCTGGTCCTTCGTTTTACAACGGCACAATTGAAAGATGGAAAGACATTGCCGGTGAAGGTAACGATCGTTGGCTTGTCCGCTCCAGACGATGACTCAGGTTTTCTGCTGAACGCCTGGACGCGCAAGGCCGGAACATTCGAAGAACGGAACGTAGTGCCCGGAGTGAATCTTTACAGCGACACAGCGAGCGACGATTCCGGCACGTTCGTTTCGTCGGGCAAAGCTACAGTGAAGTTGGTGAAGGGCAGCGGCCTCTCGCTGGCGATTGGCGCACAGCAGGACGCGTCGGGAAGCTAGCGGCCAGTGCCTGATCTTGACGGCGATGGCCGTCACGATCGACAAAATTGGAAATTGGAACCAATTCTTGTTTACCGGAGATCGGCCAGAGGCGCTTCATCGCTGGCCGATCTTTTTTTGCCCTGAATCAGCCAGGAACAGGAACGAGCGATTAGCTGGTTTCTCGCGTCTTTCAAGCGAGGGGTGAACGTCTGTCTTTTTGGGGACTGCCCCCCATGAGACAGGACCTGCGCTGAAGCGATACCCTTAACAAGACAGATACAACGGAAACGAATGAGGGCGGCGATGAGAATGAGGTCGGCTGGGCTGCTGCTTGCGTGCGCGGCGTTGATCACCGGTTGCAAGGGATTCTGGGACGCTCCGAATAGTTCCAGCTACACGCTTTCGAACAGTGGCAACATGAGCATTGCGCCCGGCGGAAGCGGGACTTCAACAATCACTGTTACGCCGGGCAGTTCGTTTACGGGCACGGTGGCATTGGCATGTTCCGTGACGAGCACGCCGACGAGCGCGACAAGTGCGGCGACATGCAGCTTGTCTCCAACGTCCCTCACGTTCAGCAGCACTTCGGCGCAGACATCGACATTGACGGCGGCGACGACTTCTTCCACGACTGCGGGTAGCTATCAATTCTCAGTGACCGGCACTTCCGGCACCAGTTCGGCAGCGACGACGGTTTGCGCGCAGGTGACTACGGGGTCAGACACGTGTACGGCATCGACCAGTGGTTCCGGCAGCGGCGTGTTCTACGTGTTGAATCAGCAGACCAAGCAGGTGGCAGCCTATACGGTCGCGTCGGGCGGATTGACGCAGGTGAGTGGCAGTCCGTATTTGCTTTCGGCTGCCCCATATTCGATTGCCATATCACCCAAAGGCGGATTTCTGTATATAGGGACCGCGGCCGGGATTTTTCTCTACGACATCAATTCGAGCGGCGGCCTGACGCTGGCCAACAGCAACAACGTGATCTCGCAGGATATTGCGACCACCATGCAAGTGGATGCGACGGGATCATGGCTGGTCGAGGCCGGGCCCAACCTTGCCGAAGTACTGGCCATTCCAATCAATACTTCGACGGGAGTTCCCACCACAACGATCGAGCAGAATACGGTGCTGCCGGCCGCGACCATTCAGCAATTGATTGTCTCGCCGGATAATGCTCACGTGTTTATTGCCATGGGATCCGCGGGCACGGAAGATATTACGTTTGCGGCGGGCAACGGCACGCCCTTCGGCGCCACCGCTCATGTCAATGTTGTGAACGGCGCGGGCGCCGCGGTTTCGGTTGCGGTGGATCCGAGCGACAGGCTGCTCATGATCGGCGAGACGGCAGCAATCTCCGGTTCCAACTCCGGCGGCCTGCGGGCCTTCAACTACAACACGCTGGTTGAGGTTACGGGCTCTCCGTTTGCAACTGGGGGCCTTGCCCCGTATGCGATTTTGCCCACGAAGTACGGCTCGAATGCGGGCAATTATGTGTATGTGGCCAATCGCACCGTGAGCGGCAGTTCCAGCGGCACCATTACGGGCTACTCCATTACCACCAGCGGAGGCGCGTCCACGCTGACGGCGCTGAGCACGTCAGCGAGCGCGGGCGTGACGCCGCTGGGCCTGGCGCAGGACTCGACGGGCAATTACCTGCTGGTGGTGAATTCCGGCGGGAGCCCGGATCTGGGGGCGTACACGTTCGACGCGACCACGGCGGGCAAGCTTGATGCTTCGTTCACCGCGGCCACGGGCACGGATCCTGTGCAGGCGAGCGCCATAGCAGCGTTGCCGTAGCACCAGTTGCGGTCACGAGTGAGTGAAGGCTTCCGGCAGGGCGTGCCTCAAAAGATGCTGCTGCAGCGGCCTCTGTTCACTCGCAACTGTCGAGATGCTATTCTCAGAATCGACGCCATAGGTTGTGTTCACGCGAATCCCAATCTTCTTCGATTCATTTCGGCGGCGCTTCCCAGCGCCCTCGGCATGCGTGTCTCTGCTGCCCGCTTTGTCACTGATGTGCCTTTTGGGGCTTGCGTCAGGTTGCAGCCGGTTTCGCCAACAGCAATATGACACGGTCTACGTTTCGGCGCGGCAAATCTACCTGCACGACCGCGTGGCCGCGGTTTCAGCGCGCGTCGCCGAGGTTGTGAACGGACAGCCGCTCCAGGTGCTCGAGCGCAGCCGGCGTTTTCTCAGGGTGAAAACGGAGAAGAACGAGGTCGGCTGGATTGAGGAACGCGCCGTAATCGACCAAAAGACCTACGAGGCCTTCACACAGCTTGCCGAACAGCACCAGGGCGACTCGGTCGCGGCCACGGCCACGCTCGACGACGACCTGTATATGCACCTCCTGCCCGGGCGCGAGACCGAACATTTCTACCTGCTTCCCGGCAACACGAAGATCCAGTTGCTGGTGCGCTCATCGGTCGCCAGGGTCGCGCCTGGCGCCAAAGCTGCACCCAAACCGGCCGCTGCTGCTCAGCCAGCGATCGCGAAGCCTGGACCTTCGCCTGCGCCAGCAAAGCTAACAGCCAATGCCGCGACCGCAAAAGGACAGGTTGCTGGGAAAGCCCCAGCGCCGCCGGCGGGCAAAGATGCCACCGCGCCGGAACCTCTGCCACCCGACATGGAGGACTGGTGGCTTGCGCGCGACAGCCAGGGCCATACCGGCTGGCTGCTGAGCGGCCGCCATATCGATGTGGACGTGCCGATGGACATTGCGCAGTATGGCGAGGGGCAGCGATTCGTCGGCTCCTGGGTGCTGACGCACATCACCGATCCCGACTCCGGCAAGCAGATTCCTGAATACCTGACGGTGACGTCCCCGCTGAAATCAGGGCTGCCGTTCGACTTCGACGAAGTGCGCGTCTTCACGTATAGCCTCAAGCACCAACGCTACGAGACGGCTTTCATGCTGCATCCCATCCAGGGATTTCTGCCGGTGCGCCTGTCGACCCAGGGCACGCCTAGGGGTTCTGTTCCCGCATTCAGCTTCGAGATTGCGAATGGCCCGAACCTGACCATTGATCCGGCCACGGGCATCACGCGCCCGGCGGCTTCGCGGACCATCCATTACGACATGATTGACACGCGCGTGCAGCGTATTGGGCCTGACATGGCGCCGATTCCCACCATGCACGTGGACAACGGGGATAAGAACAAGAAGGGGCAAAAATCCCAGAAGTCCCCGAAGGCCTCGAAAAAGAAACGCAAATAGCGCAAGAACCTTAAGGATTGGGCGAGCGAATCAGCGCTGCGGGAATTGGAGCGCGGGCTGAACGATTCGATCGGGCGGGGGCGGCGCGGGTTTTGTCCTCGGCAGCGCTGGGGCGACCTTCACCACTGGCTTTGCCGGAGCGGCAGCAGGCGACGCCGGTGCTGGAACTGGAACCGGAGGCTTGACTGCGGGATTCTTTCCCGCCACAGGGCTTGGGTGCGATGCTGCGGGAGGCGCGACGGCCTTCAGCGTTCCAGAAGGCGCAGGGGTTGAGTCAGCCTGGTCTGAGCCGTCGTCGCCGGGGAATTGCTCGTCGGGCTTGTCGGCGATTGCTGCACGCATAAACGTCATCCAGATAGGTAACGCGGCCTTTGCGCCGGTTTCTTTCTCGCCCAGCGATTGACGGCTGTCGTATCCCACCCAGACGCCGCACGTAACCGAAGGCGAAAAGCCGAGAAACCATGCGTCGGTAAAGTCGCTGGTCGTGCCGGTCTTGCCGCCAACCGGATGTTTCAACTCAGCTGCCCCTGCTCCGGTACCGGAGCGGGTTACAGTACGCAGAAGAATCATCATAGTGCGCGCAGTTTCCTGCTTGATGACCTGGTTGACCGTGGGGCGATCTTCCCAGAGCGTGATGCCGTCAGCGTTTGACACCTTGTGGAGCAGGTGCGGCGCCACGCGCAGGCCGTCATTGGGGAAAACAGAATAGGACGCCACCTGCTCCTCGAGCGTGATTTCGGCCGCACCAAGCGCCGTTGGCAAATAGGGCTGCATCGTCGAAGTGACACCGAACCGATGCGCCATGTCGATCACGTTGTGAATCCCGAACTTCGCGGCGAGCTTGACGGCGGGCACGTTGCGCGACTCGGCAAAGGCGTTCTGGATCGTCATGGCGCCTTTGAAGTCGTTCTCGTAGTTATGCGGCGCGTAGCCGCCAAAGTTCACCGGCGAGTCGACGATAGTGTCGGTAGGTTTCACGCCGCCTTCCACTGCCGTGGTGTAGACGTAGGGCTTGAAGCTGGAACCGGTCTGGCGCTCAGCCTGCGTGGCGCGGTTGAACTGCGAGAGCGCGAAGTCCCGGCCGCCCACCATGGCGAGCACGTCGCCGCTCGTGTTGTCGATGGCCATCAGCGCACCCTGTGCGCCCGAATCCTGCTCAAGCGAAGCGCGCCGCGACGTGCCGTCGACTGCCGCCGTGAGATGGATGTAGATGATGTCGCCCGGCTTCACGAGAGGATCGGCGGAGTGCTGCCCGGTCCACTGCCAGTCCGAGGGCACAAGCAGAACATCCGCATCTTTCTGCCCAGGAGCGCCGATACGGGCGAAAATCTGGTTGGGCAGCACACGGGTCACCAGCGCATGAACGTAGTCGCCGGGCGCAGAGACGAAGGCCCAGTCAGGATGGCGGTAGTCGTCCAGGGTTTCGCCCTGGTCGAGCACATTCGTCAGCTTGCCCTTCCAGCCGTGGCGGCGTTCGTACGTCGCAACACCGTCCACCACGGCCTGGTTGGCAGTTTGCTGCAAATCGAGGTCGAGCGTGGTGTCAATGCGCAAGCCGTCTTCGTGTACCTGCTCCGCGCCAAAACGCTTGTCGAGCTCCTGCCGTATCTCATCCTGGAACCACGGCGCAACGGCGGTCTGCGGTTCTGAAACCTTGAGACCCAGTGGAGCGCTCCGCCCCTGTTCCGCCTGCGCGTGGGTGATCACGCCGTCCGACTCCATCTCGGAGATCACCAGGTTGCGGCGGCGGAGCGCCTTGTCCGGGTTGAGCAGCGGCGAGTACGCTGCCGGGCCCTTGGGCAGGCCGGCCAGCAGGGCAGCCTCGGTCAACGTGAGATCTTTGGCGTGCTTTGAAAAATAGAACTCGCTGGCAGCCTCAAACCCATACATGCCGCTGCCCAGATAAATCTGATTGGCGTACAGCGTGAAAATCTGCTGCTTGGTAAAGCTGCGCTCAATCTGGATGGCGAGGTAGGCTTCCTGCAGTTTGCGCGTCATGGTGCGGTCAGACGAGAGAAACAGGTTGCGCGCCAACTGCATGGTGAGGGTCGACGCACCCTGTGCCCTGCCGTGCGAACGCAGGTCGTGCACCAGCGCGCCGGCAATGCGCAGCACATTCACGCCCCAGTGCGATTCGAAGCTCTTGTCCTCAATGGAAATCACAGCAGAACGAAGGACGGGAGCGAGTCCGTTGTAGTCGACGACCTCACGGCGCTCGAGGGCAAAGGATCCAACGATTCGCCCTTTACGGTCATAGAGGTTGGTGGTCGTGGAGGGATGAAAGTGCTCGAGTTCATCAATCTGCGGCAGGTCGACGGAGTACACCAGGGTAAGCCCTGCCAGGGAGCCGGTAATGATCGACAGCACAAGCAGCAGGGCAAGCGCTGAGCGGCCGGCGAGTTTGTTCCGGCGATCGGGGGACCCAGGGCTTCCAGGAAGCTGACGGCTCCGGCCTGGAGCGCGCGGCTTTACAGGGGGTTGGGGTGTTGCAGCCAAGCGATTGGGGCCTCGTGTGCGGATCTCAAAATTTGCGGAGAAGAAGCACTGGATCAAGGCTAGCACCGATGCGCATCGGCCGGAGCCACCTCGGACCAACCGAGAACCACGCGAAGTAAGGGTGGGATTGCAGAGATGGGAATCTCGAAAACGGAAAACCTCGGCGCGGATCTCCTCACCAGGTCCCTCTCTGAAAAATGCCGCATCAACCCTGTCACCGCTCGAAAGGTCGCAGATCCAACCCAAAAGCAAGGGAGGGAGCAGCGGCATGCATGCCCCTGAAACCATCCCGAAGGAGGAAGCGCCTTCAGCTTCTGCGTGAGAACCGGCAAGTTTGACCACGCGCAGCGGCAATACCTCCCGGAGGGAGCGAAGGATGTTAGCCCAGGATGGAGTCCTTGCCAACGGCGAAGACGGAATCCTGGGAACGGCAAGGTATAAAGACCCAAAGCCCCGTAGGGGCGATCGAAATCAAGCGATCAAGGTGTGGATTGCCATGCCGCCGATCCGGAGCAAGTTCTCTCGCACACACTTGATCCCCCGAGGGAAACTTCCTCGCGAATCTCAACACCAGGCCCCTCCCTCGAAATGCCGCATCAAACCTCGCCAGCAGTCGAAACCCGGCAGACCCAACCCCAAAAGCAACGAAGGGAGCAGGGGCATTCATGCCCCTGTAAGCCATCCGCAAACTAGAAGCGGCTTTAGCCCCGAGCCTCCCTGAAAATGCCGCACCGACTTTGTCAGCAGTCGAAGGCAGCGCTCCAAGCCACCCTGAGACTACTGCGACAATTCCAGAAACGTCCCGCATGCCAACAGCGATACCGCAATCAAACTCCATCCACGAAACGTTTCCACAAGCCGACATTTGAGGAGTAATCAACATGGCCGAATGCCGTGGAGACAATGAACTGGTTGAGAACCGGTGCTAGGGCCCAACACGATGAACAAAGGAAAGCGCGTTTCAACGTAGAGTCCCGGATTAGAAGCATGCTTAAGGGCGGTTATGCGGACTGCCGATAGACGGCTTTTAAGCTTTCGTATGGTTAACTGATTAGTGGAAAACAACAGAGTGATCGACTGCAGAGCCGCAACGAAGAGCTATGCCTCTCAACCTGTTCTCCGAGGCATAGACCTCGTTGTAGAACCTGGCATTTGCGCCTTATTAGGGGCTAACGGTGCTGGCAAGTCCACACTGCTACGCTTGCTCTCAGGACTTGAGGAGCCGGATAGTGGCTCTGTGTTCATCGGTGGACTGGCCTTCCGGGATCATGCAATTGAAATCCGGCGGAATCTAGGTGTACTGCCCGAGGGGCTGGGCCTGTTCGAGTCCTTGACCACCATCGAAAACCTGATGGCAATTGGACCGATTTATGGACTCACGAAAAGCGAAACAGCATCGCGGGCAACGAACCTGCTTGGATTACTCGATCTAACACAAGGACGCCACACCGTCGCACGCAATTGTTCGTTCGGCATGCGGAAAAAGACCGCCTTGGCCATGGCCCTCCTGCACAAGCCGAAGGTTCTGCTGCTTGATGAGCCGTTTGAAGGGATTGATCCCGCATCGTCCGCGGTCATTGAGATGCTGCTGGGCCAACTCTCCAGCGATGGCGCTACGATCTTGCTCACCTCTCACATTCTGTCGATCGTGCAGAAGATAGCCACCCGCGTAGTCATTCTTCACCAAGGTCGAGTTGAATCAGATTTCAACCCGCCCACGGCAGACGAAGGAGTTGAGGAGGTGTACTTCAGCATTGTTGGCAGACCACAGCCGGAGGTGCCGGATTGGCTCAGATCCTAGTCCTTCTGTCCTTGTTGAAGAAATTGATGTTGAAGGAACTGGGCAGCCTTTCCTCCCTGCGTTTCAACAACTTCCTGTTCTGCATCCTTTTTATTATGTCTGCGGGTTTAGAAAGCAGGGCACCGAAAGCAGCATTCTGGAGTACGCTCTTCTTTCAAATTGTCCTCCTTGCGCCGCTGCTTGTTACTTTTTCTGTGGACACACAGCATAGGTTGCCCCCGGCGCGAGTCGCTACGTGGCCGCTGACACGTACACAAACACTCTTGCTCAGTGCTGTAAGTTTCGCGTTGAATCCATTATTTATAGTGTTGTTTTTTGGCTACCTGTTCTGGATGGGCCTGGCCGCGGGTCTCTTTTTTGTTCTCCTGGCACTCGTCGTCCATGCGACGGTATACGCCGTTGGCCGTCTCCCATTCGAGCTAAGGACGCATGCAGGTCCCAGCATCTCAAGGACACCCTTGAAGGTCGGCGGAATCGCGCAAGAGATGTGGCGGGAGCTGCGCGGAACCCTCGACTTTTGGGCCGCGCTGTTTATAGCTATTAGCGGAACTCTTTATCGGCTGTTCGGGCATGCACCAGAGCCCGAAGCATTTCCGGTGCTGTCGTTATTCGTGGGTATTGCAATGAGCACGATTGCGCAACGCCTGCTCCGTCTGGATGAGGGGCGAGCGTTGCTGCGCTATCGTCTGCTACCGATAGCAGGGTGGAAGCTGCTCGTCACGCAGGACATGACTTTCCTTATCCCGCTTGCTGTCATGGTTTCGCTCTTAAGTCTACGAACAGGCGTTTCATTTGGCTTGGTAGCCATCGCAGTCGGACGATACCCGTCGCTGCGCCAGCGGGCGAACCAGCGTAGATGGCGTTTCGTCGGAGGAGATCCACGTTTCGGAGTAGCACAGGTTGTCTTGGGTGGATTAGCTGGAATCGGAGCGGCAAGGACAGGACTCTGGGTCTTGGCCGTTGCCTTCGCCCTCTATCTGGCTTCCGTATTCTGGGGCGAGTTGCTCTGGAGACGCTCCTTGACTGGTTAGTCGAAAAACAGGTCTCTGATAGAGCTGCCTCAACAGGGACGTCGGACGGCAATAGGATTGGTAAGGGAAGCCGGCCTCTGTTTACCCGTCGTCGGTGCTGTGGAATCTCGGCTGTGCTTACACGCTACAAGCGATTCGAGAACCCAACCGCCAAGATAAGTGCCCGAAAACGCCGTAGTCCGCGGGAGCCAAACGGATTGCGGGCAAACCAAAGCCGGCACCCCATTCTGATTTCCCGGCTCAAGCAAAAACACCGCTGCTCCGGTTCATTTCGCTCCATCTCCGTACATGTCAACCGGAAAGCCTCCCCAAAAAATCCCGCCAGGCGTTTTGCATAGAATTGCCCACCTTCAGCGCACAATCTTTCCATAGACGTTTTCCGGGGACACCGCCGGAAAACGCCCGTAACCCCTTTGCCCTCACGATTCTGCGGCGATGTCCAATGGAATGACGAATTTGGCGCTTCTGCCAGTTGGTAAACCCATTGAATCGAGGAATTTAGCCGCAGAAAGCAGGGGGCGGGGGTAGGAGTAAGCGTTATGTACCAGCTATGCCGCCACATCATGCCCAGTGGGTCCCGCTGCCAATCAACGGCCCTGTCGGGAACCTATTTTTGTTATTTCCATACCCGCCTCCATAACAAAGTCAACGACCGAGCAGCCAAATTCGAGGAGTCGGTCAGGATCCCCGTGCTGGAGAACCGGGCCGCGATTCAACTCGCGCTCTCCCAGGTTCTCAATGCGTTCGGTTCCAAAATCATCGACTCGCGCCAGGCCCACACCCTTCTCTATGGACTGCAGATTGCCTCGCAGAACTTCGGGCGCTGTGACCAGATCGGTTCTTACAGCGGCGTTGAGTCCGTCACTTCCAGTGAAGACGGCGATGATCTCGCCCCTGAAGAGCACCGGTGCGCGGGTAACGAGGACTGCGATAGCTGTCCCTATAAGGACACGTGCGAGGATCGCGAAGACGACGAAGAAGAAGGGGACGACGAAGAGGAAGAAGAGGACCAGAACGGGGAGTTTCGCCGCATGCTCGCGATGGCCTCGAAGGCCCTCGGCCATCCGCTGTGATGCATGAAACCAAATGAGAGAGCGAGGCGTTGCCCCTGAACGAATCTTCAGAGGCTCCCCGCAATCAATTCAAAAGCCATAAAAGTTTTATTTTTACTGTAGACCGGCTTTAAAGGGCACGGCTTTAATAGCCTGCCCTGAGCGAAGCCGAAGGGTGCCGATAAGTAACGCTAAATCAGTGGGCTTTAGCCCCCGAGGGAAAGCCAACCAGCCTGCACAATTTCCGAAGCTACTTCAGTGCGCAACGAACCGCGGAGCCGCTCCTCTGAGAAATCAGTTTGTCCTGCGACGGCTGCGAAAGCCGACATCTGCACCAGAATCGCCAGAGCAACAAATACGAGGACATGATCCGCCTCGATACGACGACAATAAGTAAAGCGGCCTCCACTCATCGTGGAGGCCGCTTGGGTTTGCATCGACTTATCTGCGATTACTTCAGATTGCCGCTCGAGTCCATCGTGATTCCACCAGGGCCAGCGTTTTTCTTCTCTTCATTGGCCTTGCGGGTACTCATGGCTTTCGAAGTCCATTCCTGTGCTGTGGCCAGATCCGCCTTCACTGCAGCAGTATCGCCGTAGTCGACATTTGCCTTTGCCCGATAGTCCAGGTTCAGGTAAGTCATGGCTTCTTCGTAGTTGGCGCGGTTAGCAACAGCCTGATTAAGGAACTTCAGGCTCTCGTCCACAAGCGGACCATTCTGCGCCTTCAGCGGTTCCATAATCTTCTTGGGAGCCTTCTGATTGCCTTCGCCGTCATCGTTGATGCCAGCGCCCTGCAATACCGCCAGCAGGTTCGAATGGGCCTCCATCCAGTCGATGACACCAACTGTATAGGCTGCTTCAGGATCCTTGGGGTCTACTGCGAGGACTTTCTGCTGCCATGCCTTGGCATTCGTCAGATTGTCGAGCCACTTCGCGTTGTCGCTTGGGTTGGCAATGCTGAAGTAGATGCCCGCTACTTGCTTCAAGCTGTTGACATCGGACGGATCCTTGTCCAGAACTTGCTTGAAAATGTCGATCGACTGTTGAGCCGTCTTCAAATTCTCCGCGGTATTCAATCCGGGAACCACATTCTGTGCCAGCGCGGTCGCCAGATAGGTCTTTGCCATGGGCAGATTTGGGTCAAGTTGCGTTGCGCTCTGGAAGTGACCGATCGCCTCTTCGTAATGGGCGCTCTTGTACGCTTCCACGCCCTTGTTCAGCTGGTCGCGGGCCTTGAGCTGGTCGCACCCGCTCACGGAAAGCACCATGCCGGCAAGGGTAATCGCGAACGCCGTAATACGTGCGGGTCCATTCATGTTCGTATCCTTCTCCTTCAGGCGAGTGCCTATCGGTTGCGCGCCTGGAATCTATTAAAGCTGGCTGCGGGTGGGAGCAACCGAAACCAGGATTGAAAAATTGTACTCCTGTAACCGCCCGACGTTACCGCTTCCGGACGCGTCTGGCAGCGTTCGAAAATTTGAGCTGTCGTTGCAGCTCAACTTCCCTTTTGCCAGCCGGAATCCCCATCAGATCAGCTAGGTGAGATCGACACCTGCCGCATGGCCGATACCGATTGCGCCTTCTTCGCGAAGAAGGCGCTGACGGGCCTTTTTACTGGCCCGCCTGGATCTTTGGTGTCATCAATCCGATGTGATCCACGTTGGCAGCTCGGCCAATGTCGATTACGTCGGCGATGTAGGCGAAATTCAGATCATCGTCGCCCTTGACGAACATGACGCGCTCGGCACGATTGGCGTAGATCTCAGTCAGTTTGGGCAGCAAGTCGGCCCTGGCCACGTCGGTCTCGTTGATTTTGTACGTCGGGGCGGCGCCTGGACGATACAGAACCTGCACGACAATGGTGCGATCGTTTTGGGGCGGTGTCTTTTGAGGATCCTTGGGCGGCTGAGGTACCAGCGCGTCTAGACCCTTGGGCGTAACCGGCACGATGACCATGAAGATGATCAGCAGCACCAGCAATACGTCGATCATGGGCGTAACATTGATGTCGGACGAGTAGCCTCCCCCGCCTCCCATTGACATTGCCATGGCTTAAAACTCCTCGTTTGCTTCAAATATCGTTGAAAAGGTCTCTGCTACGATCAGACTTACTCTCCGGCGCCGGAGGAGATGTTGCCTTCCTTCTTTTGAGTCAACAGGCCCACTTCATCCACGCCAGCCGTGCGTACATCGTCGATAGCATCTTCGACCGCCTTGTACTGCGCCCGCGCATCCGCGCGAACATAAATCGTCTTGCCCGGCGTATTGGCCAGCTTGTCGCGAACCTGGGGACCCAGTTGGTCCGGAGATACCCGGTTCTGTCCAAGAAAGATTCCACCATCGCGGGTGACGGCAACGACGATCGCATCTTCCTTGTCGGCGTCGGGCATCGCGACTGCGTTGTCCACCTTGGCCATATCGATGGCTACCTTGTTTTGAAGCATGGGCGTAATGACCATGAAGATGATCAGCAGCACCAGCATCACGTCCACCATCGGGGTGACGTTGATGTTGGAACTGACGGCTTTGCTGAGGTCACGTACTGCAATTCCCATAATCGGGGCTCCGTGCGAATTTGAATTTTTGCCGGATCCCTTCCGGCTTCGCTTGGGTTAACCGCCCGCCTGCACGAGAGGGAAAACTGGTGGGCAGGAGCATTGGAGGGGCTCCTGCCCGTTCAGCTTCTCGCTCGAACCGACAGCCGCTTCGCTTAGCGCTTGTGGCTCTGCTTGATGAAGTAGTCGACCAGTTCGCTGGAGCTGTTGTCCATCTCCACGTCGAAAGCTTCAACGCGCCCGGTGAAATAGTTGAACGCCATAACGGCAGGGATGGCCACAAGAAGACCGAATGCCGTGGTGACGAGAGCTTCAGAAATACCGCCGGCGACTGCGCCGATACCGGAAGTCTTCTGGGTGGCGATCTGCTGGAAGGCGTTCAAGATACCGACGACCGTACCGAACAGACCGACGAAGGGAGCGGTAGCGCCGATGGTGGCGAGCACCGAGAGGCCCCTCTTCAGCTTGGCATGGACGATGGCCTCAGCCCTCTCCAATGCGCGGCCGGAGCTCGCGATGGTCTCCTCGGTAGCAGTGCCACCGGAAGCGCGGAACTCCTGCAGGCCAGCAGTAACAACCTCGGCCAGGTGAGACTTCTTGTTGCGATCGGCGATCTTGATCGCTTCTTCAAGCTTGCTGTCCTTCAGGGCGCCGGCAACCTTGGGCGCAAACTCGCGCGACTGCTTGCGGGCAGCTGAGAAGTACAGGTAACGGTCGATCATTACAGCCAGGGACCAGATCGACTCGATAAAGAGGAGGATGGCCACACAGCGGGCCAACCATCCCATGTGATCCCACAGCCCCATGGGGCTGAAGCTGACTGTCTGCTCATCCTGGAAAAGTGCCAGGCTGCTGACCGTGTGCGAAGCGAAATGTGCGAGTTGAGCGAGAATCACTGAATCGTTCCTCCTAAGGAGTTTCTTAAGGATTGAAGACTATCCGCCGCAGCGGATTGCTGGGAATGCGACTCTTTCCGGATTCGCATTCAGGTCAATAGTAAGGCTCCCAGTCATGGACGCTACTGGGAGCCAAAGGGTTTTATCCGCCAAGGGTGAAGATCACGTTCACCGTAGTTTCAACCTCGACCGGGTCATTGTTGAGCAGGTAGGGCCTGTAACGCCAGCTCTTCACCGCATCCATGGCAGCCTGCTGCAACATGGCCGGACCGCTGATAACGTGGAGGTTTTCAATCTGGCCCGTCTTTGAGATGGTGGCCTGAAGGACCACCGTACCGGAAACGCGCGCAGCCTTGGCAATCGGAGGATAGACCGGCTGTGTCTTCTGCAGCAGCATGCCAACCATAACTCCGGCGGAAATGCTTACTTTCTTGGGGGCCGCGGCCTGAACCTTGGGTCCCTTGTTCTCAAACAGGTCGGAACCGGCACTGGAACCGCCCAGGCCTTCCATTCCGGCTACGCCGATTACGGACGAAGGTGCTTCCTTCTCGGCGACGATCGTAATGTTATGCGGGATCTTGGTCGGTGCCGTCAGCTGGTTATTCATCATTTCTGACTGCACATGGACAACGTGCACAACCTCGGGAGGTGGCGGAGGTGGCGGAGGAGGAGGTGGCGGAGGCGGGGCAAACAGCAACGTCTGCATGGCGCCCTTTGGCAGCGCCTCGGGATAGATCAGCGGAATGAGGATGAGCAAAACCAGGATTGAACCATTGATGATGCCAGTAAACATCATCCAACGGCCACTCTTGGTCTTGATCTTGCCTCCGGATTCAAACGTGGAATCTTCAAACATGGCCAGCCTCGAATCGAGTGTTGGTTACTCCTACTTAGACACCGCGAGAACTGCAAATGTTCCCGTGGGTGAAAACCGTCCTAAAGAAGCGTGTTCACCTTATCAGAACAATGGCTCCCCTGCAAAACCTGCTGCATAAATGTTGCAATTCCTGGGCCCCACTTTGCTGCTATCCGGATCCACCGCCTGCCGGTTCCACCAGATTAACCCGGGAAAACCTTTCCCGCGAGAAACCCAAAACAAAACCTGCTGCCGATATAAATCCTTGCGTGTCCTTAGCTCCGGAGTTTCAGGCCTTGGCGCGCTTTGCAGCCGGCAAGGGAGCTGCCTTGCCCTGCTCCCCTCGCCACTCCTGCCAGGCCACCAGCATCGGCGCTGCCACGGCAATCGAGGAATAAGTTCCGATTAGAATACCCACGACCAGCGCAAATGAAAAGCCCTTCAGCACCGGGCCTCCAAAGATATAAAGCGAAAGAACCGTCAGGAAGGTCAGGCCTGAGGTCAGCACGGTTCGGCTCAATGTCTGGTTGATGCTTCGATTCACCACGTCCGCGAGGGGCTCGCGCCTGCTCATACGCAGGTTCTCACGGATTCGATCGAAGACGACAATCGTGTCGTTCATCGAGTATCCAACCAGCGTCAGAATGGCCGCGATAACCGTAAGGCTGATCTCCTGACCAGTCAGTGCAAAGGCTCCCACCGTGATCAGCGTGTCATGGAAGCATGCCACAACTGCGGCGATGCCATAGATCAGTTGGAAACGGAACCAGAGATAGACCAGCATGCCCAGCATGGAATAAAGCGTTGCCAGCCCGGCCTGCTTCTCAAGCTGTTTGCCAACGGTCGGACCCACAACCTGCACGTTGCGCACGTTAAACTGGACTCCGTAATGCGACTGCAGGGCATCCACGATCTGCTGGCGGCCGGAATCAAGCGCACTCTCGTTGTTTTGTTCAGGAAGGCTTATCAGCACCTCGTTGCTGCTGGGGACGTCGTAGACAACAACGGTTGCGTCCTTGATGCCGGCTTCAACCGTTGCCTGGCGAATCCTTGCGACATCCGGCGTCTGCGAAAACTGAACCTGGACTTCGGTTCCGCCACGGAAGTCAACGCCGAGCGGGACCGGGTAGCCGGTATGCGACCAGTGCGTGGCCATAGAGAGGATGCCTGCAACGCTGAAGATCATTGAAAAGGCAAGGAAGTACCACTTCTTTCCTAGCCAATCCACATTTACGCCGTGAAACAATTCCACTGGTTCTCTTCCCTTCTTTTTCGGGCCGGAACAATCTTGCCCGGCCGCAATTCCAAATTCCTGGTCCAGTTCCTAGATGGAGACCATCTCGCCGGGTTTCAGCCTGTTCAAATGAGCCTCAAAGATGACTCGCGATACGTAGACGGCCGTGAAGAGGTTGGCTGCAAGTCCAAAGGTAAGCGTGACCGCAAAGCCCTTCACTGGACCGCTGCCGAACAAGAACAGAATGGCCGCCGAAACAATGGTCGTGACGTGCGTATCCACGATGGTGACCCAGGCATGGGCAAACCCTTGATCCACAGCCGCCGAAGCGGCCTTGCCCGCCCGGATCTCTTCCCGTATTCGTTCGAAGATCAGCACGTTCGAGTCCACGCCCATACCAATGGTGAGAATGACGCCGGCAATACCGGGCAGCGTAAGCGTCGCTCCGGAAAAGCCCATGAAACCAAGCAAGATGACGAGGTTCAGGAACAGCGCCAGATCAGCATTGATGCCCGAGCTCCGGTAGTAGATGAGCATGAAGGCCATCACAACCAGCACGCCTACGATAGCCGCCGTAACGCCCGCGCGAATCGAGTCCGCGCCAAGAGATGCTCCCACCGTGCGGTCTTCAAGATAATTCAGCGATGCAGGCAAAGCACCCGTGCGCAGCATCTTTGAGAGAACCTCAACTTCTTCCGGAGAGAAGCTTCCCTCAATTTCGCCGCTGTCGCGAATCGCGCTCTTGATGTTGGCAACCTCGCGAACTCGCCCGCCCATGACGACAGCCATGCTCTTGCCGACGTTCGCGCTGGTATAGTCGTAAAACTTGTCACCGGCCTCGTTGGTCAGAGTGAATCGAACATCCCTCAGGCCATTCTGATCGGTGCTGGAATCCGCAGAGCGGAAGTCGCTTCCAGCCACTACCGAGACCCTCTGCACAATGTACACACTGTCAGCATCGGAGCCGGTTGCCAGCGTTCCGGAACCGTGCACCATCTCCTGGTCGCCTGGCACCGCGCCGCCCACACTGGCGAGCGCCGCCGTCTCGTCGGGGAAGGGGCCACCCACAACAGCATGAATCTCAAGCCTCGCGGTCGACTGGATGATGGACTTCACCCTGTCCAGATCGCTCACGCCCGGCAGTTCCACCAGGATCTGGTCCGCGCCAAGGCTGTAGGGAGCAACTTTCGGCTCACTGACGCCCAGCGAGTTCACGCGATCGTTGACAGTCTCAATAGCCTGTTGAACGGTCTTGTCTTCCAGGGCCTTCTCGACAAGCGGCTTCATCGTGAGCGCGAGGCTCGTGTCCGAACCGCCGCCGGTCAGGTCATACTCGCTTGAATACTTGGTATCAAGAAGTGAACGGGCCGCGCTTGCGCTCGCCGGCGCTATGCCTTCAACCCGAATCGTCTCAGGCTTGTTCGGATCCGGCTTGTAGATCTGGGAGTAAGTAAGGTTGGCTGCCTTCAGATCCTGTTGGATACGGCCAACTGTATTGTCCGTCTCCGCGCTGACCGCCTCGGACACCACGACCTGCAAAATCAGGTGAGCGCCGCCGCGGAGATCCAGTCCGAGGTGAATCCGGCTGCTCAACGCATTCTCCAGGGCCTTGCCGCTCAACCCCGACGGAATCCCGAAGATGCCGTACAGGAAAATCAGTAGCACCGCAATAATCAGTGCAATCTTGTTCTTGAGATTCTTCTTCATGGTTCCATTTCTCTGGTTCAAATCGCCAAAAAATTCCCCCGGGTTCTGAAAACCCGAAAGCGCCCGCTACGAACCCGTGACATCTTCCTGGGTGACAGAGGCAATCGCGCTCTTGGCCACTTCCAGTTTAAGGTTGTCAGGAGCCACGCGGATAATGATGGAATCGTCCTTGATCGACAGGATGAGGCCGCGAATGCCCCCGGCCGTGGTGACCCGGTCGCCCGTCTTGATGGACGACAGCATCGACTGCCATTGCTTCTGCCGTCTCTGCTGTGGGCGGATCATCACCAGGTAAAGAACCGGTATCAACAACAGCGGCAAAAGTACCGACAGATTGTTTCCACCCGGCCCTGTCAGGCCTGCCAAAAAGATCGCTAAACTTGTCGTCACACTCATCCTTTGCTTGTCCCAGGGGCCGCAGTTTTGCTGCCGTTCAGGACTAAAGGCATACCCGGCCTACTGCCGAGCGCCCGATCCATAGATTTGTCTCCGGGAATGATCCTGGCCGCGGTTCAATCCGGCCCTGACGCTGGAAGGAGGGCCAGAAGGCCGCACGGAAAGAACCTCGGTTCAATCCGGTGCGGGCAACCATCTCTGAAGCCCTACCACCTTCTACTTCCTCTTCGACACAGCCTCCTTTTGGCGCCCCGAACACAGAAAATTAGCGTTCAGCCCAAGTCTGTCTGCCCGGTTCCCAAAAGAATGCCTAGAAAGATAAGATACGCGCGGCCTGTTACGTGTCAAGGTGGCCGGTCCCACCCGCCCTTTTATAAAGCCCTTACAGCTTGCCTACTCCGCCTTTACAGCCCTGGGATTCCACTGGATTCATGACGCTCTCCGCTCCCCGCGCACCTGAAACAGGACTTTAAACGCGGCGCGGAAGGCGTGAGGAGGTGCCTCCATGGTCGTTCAATTCGACCTCGAATTGCTGTGGCTTGTTCCCGCAGCCCTGGCGGTAGGATTCATGTTGTGGACGCTCTGGAATCTACACAAACAGATTCGACACGAAACGAGATTCCACGGCGTCTCAGGCACCCAGGAACATCGCTCTTTGCATGCGCGGATGCAGCAAAGGTGAACTTCTAATCGGGTTAATTTGTCTTTGCTTCAGGCGCCGCCGGTGTCTCCGCTTCGTCCCCTGAGTCTTCCACCAGCACTGCCGAGCCGGGTAGAAGATCGTAGCTCACGGCGTCTCTGCCGGAGGGGTGGAATGTGATGCGCAAAGGCTCGCGCTGCCAATCGGCTGAATCGCAGGCTGGATCCGGATGACTTTCCGGATCGAAGGCCGCCAGTTTCTTCGCCAGCACCGGTTTGCGCGCCGCGATCTGCGCAACAACCGCATACAGGCTCTTCCCTGTCGCCGTGACGCCGCAATACGCTCCATAATCGCGAAACCACGTCACGTGGCTCACCGCCGGGTCGTAATCGGGCAGCTTCAGCGCCGCCACATGACCGGTTACCCGATCCACCATCAGCCAGGGCCCGCGCTGCCAAACCCATTGCCCCGCTTTATCTCCAGGAAGCGAATCGTTGATCCGAATCGCGCGACGCACCACGAATGTACGATCGGTAATGTCATGAGCGTCGCCGGTGGTCCACTCTTTCAACAAGGTATCTACAAGGAGTGGTCGAATCTTCAGGACGTCTTCCCCGGTCGCTGCCCCCGCTGGATCGCCTGTCCTCGAGTAGGACACGCGTTTGGCCCCGCCCAGGATTACTGTGTGCTGTTTACGCGGTGACGCTTGAACAGTTGTTGCGATCGTCGCTATTGCCAAACCAACTACGAATAATTTAAGGCCCGTGCTCATTTGTCTTGCTCCTACAAACCCGCTGCCTCCACTGCGCGCGCCACCCGAAAGGCAGTAGCTTCGTTCATGTGCGCTGCAAGCACCTGCATGCCAACCGGCAACCCCGCCTGCGTCGTGCCGCAAGGCACATTGACGCCGCAAATCCCCGCCAGGCTCGCCGTCACCGTATAAATATCGGCCAGGTACATCGCCAGGGGATCGCCGCTTTTCTCGCCAAGTTTGAATGCGGGCATCGGTGAGGTTGGTGTCACAATCGCATCCACCTCTGCGAAGGCGCTCAAATACTCCTCCGCAAGCAGGCGCCGAACCTGCTGTGCCTTCAAATAGTAGGCATCGTAATACCCTGCCGAAAGGGCATAGGTCCCAAGAAGGATGCGTCTTTTCACCTCGGCGCCAAACCCTTCATCCCGCGAATGACTGTACATCGCTGAAAGCGTGTCGGACGCCGGCGACCGATAGCCGTACCGGACACCGTCAAATCGGGCAAGATTGGCGCTGGCTTCCGCCGTGGCCACCAGGTAGTAGGTAGGAACCGCATAGCGCGTATTGGGCAGCGTGATCGGCTTCACTTTGCAGCCCGCGGACTCGAGTGCCGCTATGCCTTTCTCAATCGCCGTCCGAACCTCGGGATCGAGCCCCTCCGCGAAATACTCTGCCGGAACACCAATCCGCAATCCCTCAGCTGGCTTGTCGCTCTCGGCTGCGAAATCGGGCACGGACGCCGAGAAACTTGTGGCGTCCTTCGGGTCGTGCCCCGCGATGACGCCAAGCAGAGTTGCTGCATCCCGAACGTACGCCGTCAAAGGCCCGACACGATCGAGCGAAGAGGCAAAGGCAATCAGCCCGTAGCGTGAGACCCGCCCGTAAGTCGGCAGAACGCCCACAACGCCGCAGAAACTGGCAGGCTGCCGGATCGAGCCACCGGTGTCGGTGCCAAGCGTGGCAACAGCCATGTTCGCAGCTACAGCAGCCGCTGAACCGCCGCTCGACCCACCCGGAACTCGCTCCGGATCCACCGGATTGCGCACTGACCCGTAGGCCGAATTCTCATTCGAGGAACCCATCGCAAATTCATCGCAGTTCAATTTGCCCAGCAGCACGGCGCCGGCTGCCTCAAGCTTCGCAACTGCCGTAGCATCGTAGGGCGGATGATAGTTTTCCAGGATCTTCGAACCTGCCGTTGCCGGAGCGCCCTTCATCACCAGCACATCCTTGATTCCAACTGGAATTCCGGCCAATGGCGCCAGAGGATCGCCGCTTCGAGCAGCGTCATCCACACGCGCTGCCTGGGCCAATGCTCGCTCACGCGTAAGGCTCAGATAGACATTAAGCTGCGGATTGACTTTTTCAATGCGCTCGTAATACGAGTTGGCTAGATCCGTGGCCTTGATGCTGCCCGCAGTGATGCCCGCCCGCAGATCTGCCAACGTCTTGGGCTTTTCAACATAAGTTTCCGCGGTCTTGTTCTCGCTCGCCAAACGCTCTCCCTGTTCTTTGCGGTGTTCTCTTCTTTACCCTGGCCCGTGCACCCGGCCTCTTAGCGCTCGATGACTTTGGGCACCTTGAAGAAGACCTGATCGGTCTCTGGTGCTTCGCGCATCACAACTGCCCGATCGAGCGACGTTTGCACCTGATCCGCGCGTGGTTCGCTTGCACCCACCGCGCCTCCGAGTTCGCTCACCTGTGCCAACGGAGCCACCCCCGTCGTATCCAGTTCGTTCAGTTCCGCCATGTAGTCAAGAACCGCGTTGAGATCCCGGAGCATGGGACCGACTTCCTCTGGACTCAACTCCAAATGCGCCAGTTCCGCGACTCGTTCCACTTCTTCCACTGTAACTTTTGTGGTCATTCCGTCCGCTTTCATGGTTTCAATTGTGTGGTTCTGCTATCCCTGCAGACCATCGGAAAGCCAGTTCCAATAACGCGTAAACACGCGGCCCCGAAGATAAAGTATAGCCGGTTGCACATTCCCTCCTCGCGATGCAAAATGCCGTTCCAAATCTCAGTCCACGGTCAAAGTCAAAGTGACCGCATGCGAGACTCCCGTGGAAGTCACAGTCACCGGAATCGAGTAAGTTCCCGGAGGTGTTGTCGAGCCGCTACCTGTTCCACCCCCACCGCCTCCCCCTCCCGAACCTCCGCTCGAGCCTGTGCAACTCGAAACGGAAACCACAAGCAACGCGAGCAGCAAGCTCATCAGCAGAACTCTCCTGCGCCACCGCAGCATCCATGGCAACAGAAGCGCACCGCATGTCAGAGGCAACAGTCGCCAGCCTGCCGGGGTCTCGAGCATCGCCGTTCCCGTTGTCCCGGTAGAAACCGACAAAGTCACACTCCCCGTTGCGCCTGAGGGGATTGTCGTTGTCGCCGGGTTGAATGAGCACTTCGCATACGCCGGCAACGTGCCGCAGGCAAACGTGAACGTGCCCGCAACACCGTTTGCCGGATTGATCGTCAATCCAAAGTTCGCAGTCTGCCCGGCAGAAACGGTCAGGCTGCTCGACCCTGAAATGGCTGCCGTAAAGTCGAAACCTGTTCCGGAAAGCGCCACATGGAATGGAGACGACAAGTCGGGCGACGCAATCGTCAGAGCGCCCGTCGCAGCCCCACTGGCGGTTGGTTCAAAGAGAAGCGTCGCAATGCAGCTTGCACCGGAGACCAGGCTGCCGGAACACGTACTCTGCGAAACAACAAACGGCGCATTGATGGCGAGAACAAGCGATCCAACCGAATAGCCGCTGCTGTTGGCGATCGTTACCGGCACTGCCGAGCTCGATTGCCCGACACCAACAACGGGAAACGCCACTTGGCCTGGATTGATTCCAAGTCCACCGGTAACCGCTCCGCCGCCGTTCAAGGAGACCGACACGGCCGACACACCCAAAGTCGACGTCGAAACCGCTAATGTGGCCGCGATCGCTCGTGTAGATGTTGGCGTGAATAGTATCTGCGCGGTACAACTGCTGCCGCTGCCGAGACTCGCGCCGCAGTTCGTGCCCGCAATGGAATAACTGGGGGCAGCCGATCCCGAGAGCTGAAAGCCAATGTTCGCAAGGGATGCGCCGCCTGAATTGCTCACGGTCACTGTCTGTGGCGCGCTCGCCACTCCCGGCTGCTGATTGGAAAAATTCAAGCTGGTCGGGCTCACGCTGAGAACTCCTTGCGTGACGCCGACACCGGAAACCGCAACCGTTTGCGTTCGCAGCGCGTCGGTAATCGTGAGGGTGCCCGAAAGGCTGCCCGCTTGTGTTGGAGCGAAGACCACGCTGATGGCGCAGGACGCGTGGCCGCCTAACTGGCTGCTGCAGGTATTGGACGTCTGAAACGCACCCGTCACCGAAATACTGATTGCCGTGAGCGTAAGGTCACCTGAGTTGGTGAGCGTGATGGTCTGCGCTACGGACAGTTGCCCCGTAACCGTCGCCGGAAAAGTGATAGCAGCGGGAGTCAGGCTGTCGGTTGGCGCCGCCGCTCCGGTTCCACTCAGCGCAACCACCTGCGTGCCGGTTCCATCGACAAGCGTAAGCGTCCCCGTTGCCGCTCCAACCTGAGTTGGCGCAAAAGCCACTTGCATCTGACAACTCGTATTGGCAGCCAGGCTCGTCGTTCCGCAGGAGTTGGATGCCAGCGCAAATGGGGCCGTAACGTTGACGCTCGTAATCGCAACCGGTACTCCGCCGGTATTGGCCGCTTGAACCTGCATGGGCGTGGACGTCACACCCACTTCCACCTGGCCGAAACTGACCGTGGACGGCGTTAAGCTGACTAGTCCCGCCGTCTCCCCGGTTCCGCTCAACGCCACCATTAGTTGCCCACCGGCCACATTCGCCGTAACGATCATCTCGCCGGTTCGCATACCAGTCGCACCCGGCGCGAAGGTGACTTGAAATGCGCAACTTGCCCCCGCCGCAACGCTGGTGTCCACGCAAGAATCGGTTTCTGTAAAATCCCCGCTTATCGCGACGGAGATTCCCGACAAGGTTGCGCTTCCTGAATTTGTCATTGTCACCGTTTGCGCAGTGCTACCGGTCCCGATCGCCTGTGGTGCAAAGGTAAGCGACGCAGGACTTACAGAAGCAGTCGTCAAGCCCGTACCCGCACTCGCCAGGGGAATCTGCCAGATTCCTCGACCGTAGGTTCCTGCAACCAGGACCGGGGACAACGTCCCCTTGGGCGAAGCCTGCAACGCCACCATCGGTGACTCCGGCAAGTTTGCGCCGAAAACACTCCAGCAATTTGATGTTGCAACGGAGCAAGCTCCTACGTTGGTGGTGTAGAAAACGCCCTGATCCGTTGCCAGGTAAAAGGTGTTGGGATTGTTTGGATCAACCAATACGCTGCTCGCTGGAGTCATCGGCAAATTCGAATTTAGATCAGTCCAGTGAGCGCCGCCGTCGGTGGTTCGGTAGACAGTCTGAATCGCTTCCAACATGCCTTCGGCCCCCTCCACGGTCAGGTAGGCTGTTTTGCCCGTCGTGTCTGAGGGGTCGATGAAGATGTCGGAAATGTCCATGCCATACGAATTCATCGAGTGACTGTCATTTGCCACCGGACCCAGAGTCACATCCTGCCAGACAGGTGCCGTACTTGAAACTGGATTGAACCCCGTAGTCAATACGTGACCGGCCAGATTCGCCCCACCATTTGCTCCCCCATACATGCCAACATAAATCTGCTCTCCGCCACCTGGTAGCGCCAGGACCGCAATGGAGCGAATGAGCGAATCGCCACTGCAAGGCGCGGTGCTTGCAGGCTGGTCAAGAACGGCGCTGATCGCATTGTTCGCTGTCCAGCCGCTTCCATTCGCAGGACCGCGCCAAATGCGACAAGTAGCCACCAGCAATTGGGTCGGGTCCAGGGCATCTACCAGAAAAGGGGCGGGCGTGGGCATCGCCGCTCCGTCGCCGTCAACATCCGCTTCGGTGACCACAGGACCTTTACCAAAGTCAGCGGGCGCGCAGGCCGTCGATTGCGCGCACCGATAAATCGAAACGCCCGCCTGGTTGTTGACGTACCAGTTGGCGCTATTCGTCGGGTCTGCCACCACGGGTCCGCCGTATCCTCCAAGGATCTGCGGCCAATCCGCTGTCGAGGCGCTGCTCTTCACGCCCGCCGTTCCGTTCACGCCCAGTCCGGCCATCATGGCGTAAGGCGAGGTCGTAATGCCTGAGAGGCTTACGACCTCGGACAGCGATCCCAGGCTCCCATTCAGATTCTGAAAATGGCTCGCATCCGCGCTCGAGCAAGCCTGTCCTGTTTCTCCGATTGCGTCGGTCGAACGCCATAACCCGCTGTCATTCCCCGCAAAAATCTCCGCCGGATTACTCGCGTTCCAGGCAATGGCGTGTTGAAACTCACCCACCTGCGCGCTCTGGCAAGTCGTCGAATTGGTCGTGTTCCGCCACACGCAACCCATCGCCAGGCTGCACTTCCACAAATCGTTCTCCCCGGCGAGCAGCAGGGTATCCTGCCCCGCGCCCAGGCCGCCCGGAACCGCGGCAAGAGCCAGCGTGTAGCTGCCATTGGCTATTGTCGCCGGCCCTTGCGTTGTGCTCGATTCAAGCGACAACGTGCTCCATTGCTTTCCAAACGTCACAACCTGACTCGAGCAGCCTCCCCCGCTTATCGCGCACTGATCCTGCCAGAGACCCTGGTCCTGATTATTCAAATCAACCGTCCAGGCGAAGGTATCTCCCGTTGATGGATTGACTGCCAACGTACCGCGAAAGATCGGACAACTCACTGAGCCGGCGAAGTCGGGATTTGTCGGGCAAGCCGAAGCACTCAGCCCCGAGCCTGGCTGCGTACTCATCCTCGTCCAGTTGATCCCATCCGTCGATTGGTAGTATCCGTGAAAGCGAACGGCGGCCATAAACAACTTGCGGACAGGGTTCCAAACCACTGACGTGGCTGCGTTGCCATCCGGGGACGAAAAGGGGACAAGCGGCCCCTGCACATGGTTTCCGGTGCTGTCAGCAATGGTGGCTAAATGCCAGCTGGCGCCACTGTCCGACGAATAATAGAGTCCCTCATAGCTGTTTCCGGATTCCACCGCGCCCACCGCTGCGCCCTCGTAAGCCTGCGAGACGGCTGCCACCACCAGTTGCGGATTGACCGTGCTCCAGGCAAATCCCGAAAACCCCTCTCCCGGGAATCGGACGTCGAGTCCCCCAAGCCCGGTTTCCACATCGTCGGTCCTGGCGATCAGGCTCCACGTGTTGCCACCGTCTTGAGACCGTAAAATCCCAACGCCATAGTAGGAGTCGAGCACGTCGTTGGGATCACCCGTCCCGGCAAGGACGACTCCGGTTCCGCCTGGCTGCACGGTCAGCGCGCCAATGCTGATGGAAGCGTCATACATGCCATTCAAAGCCGCCAGGTTATCCGTAAGCGGCGCAAAAACCACGGAACCGGCATTCGTGGCTGCCGCGTCCTGGGCTACCCAGACACCGCCGCCTGTGGTTCCTATATAGAACCGATTTCCCGTAGTATCCGAGGGGTCCAATGCCAGCGCAGTCACGCGACCTGAAACCAGACCGAAGCTGGATGTCGCCACTGCGTTCGGTCCCAGAGACTGCCAGGGCGCGGTTGCCGCGCTGCCTGCCTCAATCCCAACCGCGGTCACCTGACTCATTCCCGCCTGAAAGCCTGCTCGCCTGGGACTCAAACCTCGCGCTTGGCTCCATCCTCTCGCAACCAAAAATCGCCGGGCTTCAATAACGCGCGGTGGAAGATCTACGGATTGCGGCCGCGCCGAATCTACGGCAACTGTTCCTTGCTGAGCCGCTCCCCAACAACAGCTCAACGCAACGGGTAGAGCTCCGAGAATGAAGATGGCCCACAAGGCCAACACCCTCGAACTCGAAAGCAGCCGAGCAGACTTTGCCACCGCGCTCTCACGGGCTCGCTTGAAGCGATTGAATTGGAAGATGGCGTTGAACACACTTATCCGAAATCCGATTCCGGTCCTCCCTCACCATCACCTTCCGTGGAGAATGGACGCAGAATCCAATGGATTACGCAGTGTGAAACAAGCAGTTTCCGGGATTGGAACTGTCGGCCATTAAAGGTTGGCCCGATTCCTAACCGAATGTGACGGCGGCTACATATGCGTGTGCGCCATCGCGACATCGACTTTTGGCAATCATCAGTCGGTATCGCTGTGCTGCCGAATGTAGGAAGCGGAATCGAATTTTTTCGATGTTGATGCGCCGGTCATGGGCCGTACCAATCCGAAAACCGGGCGATTGAACCAGGGCCTGTCGAGCTTGCCCACAATCGCCCAGGCAATGCCTGCATATCCATTTGGATCGCGCCCGTCCAGTTCATACTTGTCGTTCAACGTCACGGCCCAGTCGAACGCGGTGGCAGGGTCCGGCGCCCATTCAAGAATCTTCTTGCCCCAGTACATGCGCATGTAGTTGTGCATCCAGCCGGTCGTCACCATCTCTCGCTGCGCAGCATTCCACAAATCGTCGCCGGTTTCTGCGCGCTCCAACTGTTCCAGGCTGTGTCGGTAAGGGCGCGGATCGCCGCCATGCTCCAGCAGGGTTTTGCGGGCCCAAGGCGCAGCGCATTCCCAGTTGTCATAGTTCGGCTCGTATCGAACAAACAGTACGGCCAATTCCCGCCAGCCAATGAGCTGTTCCAGGTATCTGTCCACCACAGCCTCTGGAACCTTGCCTCCGGCAACCGCCCGCTTCACTCGAAGCGCAATGGTCATTGGCGAGATGTTTCCGAAATGGAGGTAAGGCGACAGTCGGCTAGTTCCGCGCGTCTCAGGATGATTGCGCGTTTCGTCATAGTCGATGAGTTCCGACTTGATAAACTCATCCAGCCGTTTCAGGGCGCTATGAGTTCCCCCGGTGAAGCTGTCCACCGGCCCCACGCTGCGATCGAGCTTGCTGAAGCCGGCGGTAATATCCTCCGAAAGCGAAAAGCTCGAGGGATGCTTTCTCGGGGTCCACGAGTGACGCGGCTTGACCTTCTCAGCGGCCACCAGGTAGGTCGGCAACTCCGCCTTCAAGTGAGGCCGAAAGTGATGCATCAGCACAAAGCTCTTGCCGAAGACCCGGGACGGCACGACGACGTCGGCATCGACCGTCCAGAAAGGAATTTTCAGGCGTGAAGCTAGAACCTTCCTCCAGCGCTCCGGTTCCCGGCAGGGATTCTCATCCCCAATCAGGAGCGCTGCATTGACCTCTTCGAGGAACTCCTCCAGTTTGTCGGGCGATCGGCGAACCACGAAGGCAACACCGCGCTGTTCCGCGTCCGCCTCAACATCCGTCAGCCCCTGCTGCAGAAAGTGGTAATGCCGCAGGTTGGCATTCGGATAGTTGGGGATCACCTGGAAATAAACAACGACAGGCAAGCCAAGCAGGTTGCCGGCTTCGATCGCAACATCGAGCGCGGGGTTGTCTTCAATCCGCGTGGCCCGCTGCATCCAGTACACAACGCAGCGGCCATCTTTTCGTGGCGCGCCGCCACGCCGCACTTCGACGCGAGGGCTCTCGGCGAGGTTCGCAAGCTCTTCCGGTATCTGCGCATCGTTTTGTTTACGGCTCATCGGCTAGCGAACTCTGTATCTATTCTGCACGGTCCGTTACGCAAGTTCGCCGCCAGTTTGGCGCCATCGAAAAATCCAGCCCGCAACTTTCGTGCGACACGTTACGATTGTTGGGCCACTGGGGAAAGCCCTTTCCCTGCACCTTTTCCCAAAGGTGCGCGCATCGGGAACCCGCACACCTTTGGTGCAGCGCAAAGCGGCTCACACGACGTTCAATTGTTCTTGGGGTCCCTGAAGGAGGGCTCAGGGCGTATCGCGGTTGGAACGGGATCTGCCCTTCTTGGGCCTTTGCCTTTCATCTGCCGCGGCTTGCGCGAAGAGCGCACTGCCGGCTCTTGGCCGCCAGGTGCCAATCACTACCCAGCTGATGTCGGGGTGATGTCCCTCAAATTCCGACAGGGGCAAAGCATAAGCCCAGGACACGATCGAATCGAGCGCAATCTCCGCATTCGTATCTACCTTCGGGCCGTTTCCTTCAAAAAACAGAACCGTCCGTCCTTGCTCGCCACCCTGGGGTTCGAGCAGGAGTGCCTGTTTGCCGGCCTTGTCCGTCGTCAAAATCACATCGCAACCATTGATGCACGGAGCGGCAAAACCCGGTTCCTGATCCAGTATGTTTGAAACAGACCAGCGTCCTGACGGCACAAGCATGAGCGAGTCAACAATCCATTCCGGATTACGTTCTTCTGCTTTTTCTTCTTTCTTGCTGAGCGGGACTTCCCTGGTCAATGGTGTGAAATGCACCATAGTGCTGCACATCTTGCCGTCCTGAGCGGGCAAGTGATACACATCCCACTGCCCAACAGGCACTCCTACCCGTGCCGTGTTTTCAGCGGCGCTCACGCTCAATCGACCGTACGGCGTCCCATACGCGCTCGCAATGGTCGATTGCTCTGAACCGATCCGGAGAATGGTGACCGGGGCAGCACTCTGCGCGACCATAACAGCCGCTTGGGCTGCCAGGACCGCGAACACCACACAGCGCCATTTCGAAATCTGCTTCATTCTGAGCCTTTTGCCCGGCCTGAACTTGGGGAGATTCTACCAACCTGTCGCCACAACTTGAAACTAATTTGTTTTCTAGTTCCCCGGTTCGATTGCTTTGATTCGAGTGATCGTGAGTGAGTTGTGCGTCAACTTCGCCCCTTGTCGGCAACGGATGTCCAGAGCCACGCTAAAACAAGAAAGGGCCACCCGCGGGCAGCCCTATCGACTTTAAAAACAGGAGCTTACCAACGGCCCCACGCTCGGCTGATGTAGTCAGAAAGCGTCATCCCAATCAGCGCCATAAAGGTGAACAGACCCGAGATGACCGTCAGTTTTGTCAGCTTGGTGCTGTATTTCACATGCATAAAGAAAAGCACTACCAGCGTCGCTTTTGTGCAGGCAATCGCCAGAGCAATCACCGGATTCCAGACGCCCAGGTCGATGTACGACGCCCAGACCGTGAGCGCCGTGCCTACAAACAGCGCGAGGACAATGGCCAGGTAGACCATCGGACTGACGATGTGGTGCTCGTGTTCTTCGTGATGCGTCTGTTGCTCGGCCACGCCGTGCTCGTTTTGCTCGCTCATGCTCTTGTGTCCTTTATTGGTGTCTGCTGATCAGGTAAAGCAGAGGGAACAGGAATATCCAGATGATGTCGACAAAGTGCCAATACAGCCCGAAGTTCTCCACGAACGTCACGTGTCCTGTGGTGTAAGCTCCGGCCTTCGCCCGGAAGACCATGAATCCCAGAATCGCAATGCCGATGATCATGTGCACAGCGTGCATCCCCGTCATGGCGAAGTAAAGAAAGAAGTAGAGTTCCGTGTGCCGGGCCATATCAAGCGCCATCGGCTTGTCGTGATATTCGTTGTAGGTCTCAGGATCCGACTGCGGATCGGTGAAGTTCTGCATGCTGTAGTGCATGCCCGGAATGTGATGCTTTTCCCACTTTTCGTGGTACTCGATCGATTTGATGCCGAGGAAGACCAGGCCCAGGATAAAGGTGAGCACAAGAGAAAGCACAAGACCGCTCTTGTTGCGCATCTCCGAGCACCACACGCCCATGGCCATGGTGAAGCTCGAAGTGATGAGCACCGCGGTGTTGGCGGTACCCCACCCGACGTTCAACTGGTGTGAGGCCGCGACGAACGCCGGGTAGTACCAGTTGCGCAGAATCAGGTAGGCCGTAAACAGTCCACCGAAGAACATGATTTCCGTAAGCAGGAAGAGCCACATCGCAAAATTGGTGGCATCCGCCTGCTGCTCGACGGTCTCGAAGTGGTGGCGCTGGTAAGCTGGATGCTCCCCATGGGAGTGGCCGGCCTCCGTCGGTGCGCCGTGAGCGATCGCGGGACTATCCGACACTTGCCACCTCTTTCGCATTCTGCTTTTCAAGCCATTCGTAATCGTAGGCTTCGTGATCCATGATCGGCGTCACCAGGAAGTTCTCGGTGAGCGGAGGTGATTGCGTCTGCCATTCCAGGCCAGTTGCCTGCCAGGGATTATTGCCTGCAATCTCGCCATACTTCAGCGACCAGACCAGGTAAATCACCGGCAACAGGTAGCCCACGCCAAGAACGGTTGCGCCGGCCGTTGAGAAAACGTTCAAAATCTGGAACTCCGGTGGGTACGCCGCGTACCGCCTGGGCATGCCCAGGGTTCCAAGAATGAACTGCGGAAAGAACGTCAGGTTGAAGCCGATGAACGTAACCACCGCTGCAAGCTGAGAGATCTTCTCCGGATACATGCGCCCGGTCATCTTGGGCCACCAGAAGTGAATGCCGGCAAGGAATGCCATCAGCATGCCGCCCACCATCACAAAGTGGAAGTGCGCCACGATGAAGTAGGTCTCCGTCAGATGGATGTCAGTGCCCGATGTACCGAGGAAGACGCCCGTCATTCCACCAATGGTGAACAGCCCCATGAACCCGAAGGAGTAGAGCATCGGGGTCTCAAACGTGATGGAGCCCTTGTACAAGGTGAATGTCCAGTTGAAGATCTTGATCGCCGAGGGAACCGCAACCAGCATGGTCAATAGGGAGAACACCAGCATTGCGTAGTTCGAGATGCCCATGATGAACATGTGGTGGGCCCAGACGAAGAATCCAAACACCGCAATCGCCACCGAGGAGAAAGCGACTGCCGTATAGCCGAATACGCGCTTGCGGCTGAAGGTGGAAACCGTCTCTGAAATCACTCCCATGCCCGGCAGAATCATGATGTAAACAGCGGGATGGGAATAGAACCAGAACAAGTGCTGAAACAGAAGCGGATCGCCGCCCTTGGTGGGGTCGAATACGCCGATGCCGATTGTGCGCTCCAGCGCCAGCAGAACAATGGCAATCGCCAGAACCGGGGTACCCAGCACCATCAGAATGCTGGCTGCATAGTGCGCCCAGCAGAACAGCGGAAGGCGGAACCACGTCATCCCTGGGCACCGCATCTTGTGCAGCGTCACGATGAAGTTAAGCCCCGTGAAGATCGAACTGAAGCCGGCAATAAACACCGCCATGCCCGTCGACATCACGTTGGTATTCACGTAGTGCGTGGATAGCGGCGTCGTAAACGTCCAGCCCGTATCCACGCCGCCGCTCACCATGGTGTAGATCACCAGGATGCCGCCCGCGACATACAAGTACCAGCTCAGGAGGTTGATCTTCGGCAGCGCCAGGTCCTTGGCGCCAATCATCATCGGAATAAAGAAATTCCCCAGCGTCGCAGGAACCGAGGGCACCAGAAACAGAAAGATCATCACGACGCCGTGCATCGTAAACACCTTGTTGTAGGTGTCGGTCGCCATCAGATCGCTTTGCGGCGTAAGCAGTTCCAGGCGGATGAGGCCGGCAAGGGCTCCTCCGATAAAGAAGAAAAACGTAATCGATATCAGGTAAAGAATGGCGATACGTTTATGGTCACCGGTCAACAACCAGCTCAGCAGACCGTTTTCCTTAGTGATGAAATTGGTCTTCGGAATTCTGGCAGTCGACTGGTCGGGAAGACTTATGATTGTGGCGCTCATGGATTCACCTTCCCCTGCGGGCTCGGTTGTTGCCCAGCGGGCTTACGCCCTGCCGCAGTTCCTTCGCTCTCCGGGAGCAGGTCGGTTGTATTGGTTGTTTGCTGGATTCGATAGTCGGAATCAAGATGCTTGATATATTCCACCAGCGCGATCACGCCCTCTTCGCTGATCTGCCCCTGGTAGGTGGGCATGATCGGCGCGTATCCCTGCGTCGTGTGCTGCGATGGATTCAGAATCGACTCCCGAAGATAAGCGTCGTCGGCCGTAATCGTCTGTCCCGTCGAAAGCGTCAGTTTGGATCCGTACACATTTGCCAGGCTCGGTCCGCGTGAGTCAGGACGTGCATTGTGGCATGCCACGCAGCTCAAACTTGCGAAAAGCCGCTCCCCGTTCTGTGCCAGCGAATCTCCACTCGTTGAACTCTCAAGCCACTTCTTGAAATCGTCCGGTGCCAGCACCACAACGTCGCCAATCATCTGCGAGTGGTTGGTGCCGCAATATTGCGTGCAAAACAAGTGATACGTGCCTGGTGTAGTGGCTTCAAACCAAACGGTCGTATACCGGCCCGGAATCACTTCCCGCTTCACGCGGAATGCGGGAATCGAAAAGCTGTGAAATACGTCCTGGGAAATCATGGTCAGCTGCACCGGCTGCCCTGTTGGCACGTGCAGCGAGTTGATCTCGTGCTGACCGCCTGGATGCTCCGCCTTCCACATCCACTGCTTGCCCACAACGTAGATGTTCATCGCATTTGCCGGCGGCGTGTAAATGCGGAAGTAGAGCAGCGCACCCCAGACGAACATGATCAAGAACAAACCAAGCGGGATGATGGTCCACGTAGCCTCAAGCAGGGTGGAACCTTCGATCTGGACCGCCACCGGATGGCGTTCCTTGCTGTAGAGGATCGAGAAGCTCACCACCAGCAGAATTACGATCGTCAGTCCGATAATGCTGACCAGGACCATGAAGAAATACAGCGCGTCCATCTCGGGCGCAATCTTCGACGCCTCCGGCGGAAACAGCGCGAAGTTCGTCATCCATTTGACGAGAAACTGCCAAAGTACTGGGCTTATTTCATTCATTCCGTTATCCGTTCACCTTTTTGCTTGTTCCCGGTTCCCCTTCGCCGGTGGTTCCGTTCTGCCCCGCGCTAGACTCCCCGTGGTAGTCACGGCGGAACATCACCAGCATGAATCCGCCCAGAAGCAAAACCGTTAGCGCCCCGCCCAGTTGCACAATGCGCGCCACGATAAGGGAGTGGGTATTCGTCGCGGGGTTGTAGTGGTAGCAGTAAGTCAGAATATTGTCCACCGGCGAACCGATCCGGTTGGAAGATGCCTCATCCAGCCCCAGCAGAAGATCCTTGGGGGAGTACTCCACCCCCATGTAGTACTGGGCTACTTTGCCTTCAGGCGTCACAATCTGAATCGCGCTCGCATGCGCAAACTGCATCTGGTCGCTGCCCGGCACCTTGAGCTTGACGTACCGAAAGCCAACTGCTTGTGTAATCGCGTCGATGTTCTGTTGCGTGCCGGTCATGAAGTGCCAGCCCGCAGCGGTGTCAGCGTGGCCATAGCGCTTCAGGTATTCGCGCTTCTTGGCCGCAGCCATGCTCGTATCCTCAGTGGGATCGATCGAGATCACGATGATGTCAAAA
>Ga0302320_10002024_pt1 | contig 48399 bp, 51 predicted proteins | sample Bog_T0_3_FD_202130 | JGI IMG/M metagenome (GOLD analysis project Ga0302320, IMG submission 202130) | Peat permafrost microbial communities from Stordalen Mire near Abisko, Sweden - Bog_T0_3 | ecosystem: Environmental > Terrestrial > Soil > Wetlands > Peat | place: Sweden: Abisko, Stordalen Mire... | reverse complement strand
ATCCTGCACAAACCTCAAAATATGTAAAACTATTTTACACTTTTCAAGCCCTCTCCGGACGATTTGTGCAGGATTTAGAAATGATCCTGCACAAATCGACGCTTTCCAAAAATCTGATCTTCGGGATTTTTGGAAATACGAGTGCCATCATGTCGCTCGTATTTCCTGTATTCCGCCCGCGATGTAAAAATAACATATGAGATATAATGGCACATTTCAAGGCAGTATGACGGACGGTCATGACCGGGGATTGCGGACTGGTGGTGGAGCAGCGGACGCATCACCAGAGCACCGCCACCGTGGCCGACTGTCTGTGGCTGGTTTATTTGCTGGAATCGTGGCTGCCCGGCGTCCGCCAATGGGCGCAAAGCGGCACCGACCAGGCGACCGCCGCGCAAACCGGCACCGGCACCGACGTCATCGCGCTGCCCGGCTGGACCGCGCCGGCGCTGCCCACCGGCGTCACGCCGCAATTGCCGGGCGCGCTCAACCGCATTTTCAACGTCGTTCAAATCATCCGCGACAACTCCAAATGCACCGACGCCATCGCCACGGCGCTGGGCATCGTGGGCACGGTGGCCGCCGACCCGGATTTGAGCGCCGTGCAGCCGCCGCTGACGGCCACGGTTTCGGGCGGTCAGGTGGATTTGAAATCGGGCTGGGGCGGCTACGCGGCTTATCTGGACAACCTCGAGCTGCAAAAGGACTGGGGCGACGGCAAAGGTTTCATCCTCCTGACCATCACGAACTCCACCACGTTCACCGACCCGGCTCCGCACCCCGCCACGCGCATCGCGTGGGCATATCGGTGCATCTATCGCGTCGGCAACCGGCAGATCGGGCTACTGAGCAGTCCCGTCAACGTCGGCGTGGGCGGCTGAATGAAAAGCCGCGCCGCGCGGGGTGGGGGATAAAAACCATTCAGCTCACGACCAAAATTAAGAAGCGCGGACAGCGAAAGCTGTCCGCGCTTAGAGTTTAGAGTAGTGAATTTCGTCGCAGCCCGTTCCGCCTGTCCTCATGTTTGGCGCACGGCTACCAGATGCAAGGCACCAATCTTTTAACTCTGCGCTCATAATCTGGATACTCATCTGGATAAGTCTCGCGAAGAACACTCTCCTCGAACCTCATCTTATTAAAAAACTGTGTGACGTGGCACAAACATACCAGCCCTCTTACCTCGCCGAGAACGAGAAACATCCCAACCGCCGCCAACAAAAAACCTAAATAAATCGGGTGGCGAACAATCGCGTAAGGCCCGACTCGCACGAGTGCATGGCGTTCCTGAAGCGATACCGCAGCGTTCCAACTTCCTGCTAAAATATGCCGTGCCCAAATCGCGAACCCAACTCCGACCGCACACAGGAACGCGCCTAAAATCTCCAGTGAAACAAAACGTGGGAGAATCTGCTGCCCCAACAACGGAATGGAACTCAGCGGCAGACAGTAGAGCAAGTGAATCGCCACGGAAATCAAGACCGCCAGGCGATACTGTCCGGGTGGGATAATCGGTTTCGTTGTGCGCGCCGCCAGCACCCAGTAAGCATCAAGAACAAGCCAACAGCCCATCGCAAAAAACCAGTAGTAATTCCAAAGTCCATGCACCTCTCCGGCAAGAGCTAAACCTGCGAAGATGACAGCGATGAATGGCCAAATCCATAAAGCACGCAAAACCGCTATGCTTGCTGGGATGAACATAGTGCGCCTAACAGACAATGGGCAGAGGGTTGTTACGCCTATCCTCGGCCAAGTTCCGTTTACCATGATTCATGAATTGACTTTATTTGGTTGGTAAGACTCTGTCCATCCACTTTTTAATCCCGGAATCGGCTGCGGCCGGGGCGAGCCAAGGCGGGCAATCCCCTCCCGCCGCGAACTCCACCACGTTCACGGACCCGGCTCCGCACCCCGCCACGCGAATCGCATGGGCATATCGGTGCATCTATCGCGTCGGCAACCGGCAGATCGGGCTCCTGAGCAGTCCCGTCAGCGTCGGCGTTGGCGGCTGAACGGCAGGCCGCGCCGCTCGGGGTGGGGGATAAAAACCATTCTGCTCACGACCAAAATTAAGAAGCGCGGACGGCGAAAGCTGTCCGCGCTTAGAGTTTGCAGCAGTGAATTCCGTCGAAGCCCGTTCCGCCTATCCTCATGTTAGGCATCGTCATAGGTGTGTCTTTGGTTGTTGCTTATCCGTATAAAGCAATAGCCGATGCTTTAGGTCCATCGTAAGCGTATAGCCGAAAGCTGAAACGCGCCAAGGATTATGATCGATATAATTACCAGCATAGCCGCCAGTCATTAATTGATTATTTAAATCAAATCTCAAAGATGACTTCGATGCAATTAGAATATAACCATTTGTGCCAGCAACTCTATGTTCATCAGCAATTCCAAATGCTGACACTTGACTCCAATTTGTGGCACTACCTGAATCATTGTGTGGCCCGTATAACACCTCAAGCACGCAAATTGGCGCAATAAATACTTCTTGGTCGCTGGCATTGGAGATGACGCAAGAGATGACGCAAATAGTATTCGTGACCTGACAACTATCGACGTATAGCCCGACATCACTCGCAATGCTGGACTCAATCAATGCAAAAAGCGACAATATGAATATGAATGTGGCGATATATCTCATGCGGGGGCGAGCCGCCAAACAGATAATGGGCAGACGGATGTTACGCCTATCCTCGGCCAGGTTCCGTCTACCAGGATTCATGGATTGACTTTATTTGGTTGGCAAGACTCTGTCCATCCACTTTTTAATCCCGGAATCGGCTGGGGCCGGGGCGAGCCAAGGCGGGCAATCCCCTCCCGCCGAGCGTGGATTGGCAATGGTGGCCGTCGGCAAAGACCGGCGCGCACGGAGTGACGCGCCCTACCACCCCCCGTTTCAGCCTCGACTCGCCGGCCGACCAAAGCCCCGTCCGGGGTAAAAAATTCGTCCGGCCAGCCAACCAGCCACTTCGTAGCTGGCTAATTTCCAACCGTCGCTCCGCGACTTCAAAATGATTTAACCGCGAACCACGCGAAATACGCGAACGGATTTCGGAAATTCATTTTCGTGTGTTTGGCGTATTTCGCGGTGGCAATTGTTCTTCGCCATTGCTCAAACCATTTTACACGCCGCCCGCGCCTGGTATAATGTTCGTCTGTGAATTCGCAAAAGCGTCAGCGCGTGGTCTGCGGCATGAGCGGAGGAGTTGATTCCTCGGCGACGGCGGCGCTATTGCTGGAGCAGGGCTACGAGGTCGTCGGCATCACGCTCAAACTCTGGCCGCAGGATTGCGTGAACCGCGCGGAGGACAAGTGCTGCGGCCCGCAGGCCGTCACCGACGCGCGCGCCGTCTGCCACAAGCTCGATATCCCGTATTACCTCATTGACGAATCGGCGGAATTCCAGAAGCACGTCATCCAATATTTTGCCGATGAATACAAGGCCGGCCGCACGCCGAATCCGTGCGTGATGTGCAACCAGAATCTGAAATTTGGCCGGCTCATTGACCGCGCGAACCAGCTTGGTGCGGATTTTATTGCCACGGGACATTTTGCACGCGTGGAACGACCCCTCACCCCGTCCCTCTCCCCATCGGATGGGGAGAGGGTGGCGAAGCCGGGTGAGGGGCGTTATCTGCTCAAGCGCGGGCGCGATTTGAAGAAGGATCAAAGCTATTTTCTGTTTTCGCTGCGGCAGGATCAATTGGCGCGGGCGATTTTTCCGCTCGGCGAAAAGACCAAGAGCGACACGCGGGAAGTGGCGCGGCAGTGCCAGCTCAAGACCGCCGACAAGGAAGAGAGCATGGAAATCTGCTTTGTGCCGGACAACAATTACGGCGGCTTTCTGCAGTCGGCAAATCTTGTGCAGAAAACGCGCGGCGACATCGTTGATTTGCACGGCCATGTCCTCGGCCAGCATGACGGCATCGCGTTTTACACCATCGGCCAGCGGAAAGGTCTTGGCATCACCACGCCCAAGCCGGTTTATGTGGTGGAATTGGACGCAGAGAATAATCGGGTTGTTGTCGGCGACGATTCCGCGCTGGACCGCGATGAATTTATCGCCGACCGGTGCAACTGGCATCCGTTCCACCAGCTGACGGAGCCAATCGAAGTGACCGCGAAGATTCGTTACAACCATCCCGGCACGCCCGCAACGGTGACGCCGCTGGAAAACAATCGGGTTAATGTAAAACTGCACACGCCGCAGCGGGCCATCACGCCGGGTCAGGCGGCGGTGTTTTATCAGGATGATCTGGTGGTCGGTGGTGGGTGGATCATGCGCTAATTTGTTTCACCCGGAGATATCGTTCTTCTAGCATCCGGTTATGAACCGTCGCATTTGGTTTGGCAGCCTGGCCATCCTCTTCACCAGCTATGTCCTGTTCGCGGGAATGGGCGACCGTAAAATCCGCGTGCTCATCGTGGACGGCTTTAGCAATCACGACTGGCGGCAGACGACGGCACTGATTGGCGGCATTCTCGCGCAAACTAATTTGTTTGAGGTCGCCGTGAGCACCGCGCCGCAGATCACCAATGCCGCGGACTGGGCGGCGTGGCGTCCGAAATTTTCCGATTGCGACGTGGTCATTCAAAATTGCAACGACATTGGCCGCGGCCCGAAATGGCCGGAGCCGGTAAAATCGGATTTCGAAAATTTCGTCCGCGCCGGCGGCGGCGTTTATATTTTTCACTCGGCGGAGAATGCGTTTGCCGGCTGGAAGGAATACGAGCGCATGGTCGGCTTGTGCTGGCGCAAGGCGGATTATGGCGCCTCCATCCGCGTGAACGACGACGGCACGCTCGTGCGGATTCCACCCGGCACCGGCGGGGCCACCAGTCATGGCCAGCGCGGCGACGTGCTGGTTACTCGCCTCGGCGATGATCCGATTCATGCCGGGATGCCGCGCGCGTGGCTCTCGCCGGACATGGAGGTTTATTATTATGCGCGCGGCCCGGCGACGAATGTGCAGGTGCTCGCCTACGCCCGCGATTCCAAGCCGGGGCAGGGGATGCTGTGGCCGGTGGAATGGACGGTCAGTTACGGCGCGGGCCGCGTCTATGTTTCCACCTACGGCCATGTCTGGAAGGGTGACGTGCAGCCGGCGAGCATGAGATGCGCGGCGGTGCAAACCATCATTCCGCGCGCGGTGCAATGGCTGGCAAAAAAACCGGTGACCATTCCCGTGCCGGCGGATTTTCCCGGAACCAACGCCGTTTCCGTCCGCGCCGAAGTTATTCCGCCACCAGTGCCGCCGCCTGCGCATTCGCCCTGACCTGATCGGGATTTTTGCAGCCGCAGATCACCGCCGCCACCAGCGGATCGCGCAGGCACCAGGCCATCGCCCAGTTCGCCATCGAAACGCCGGCGGGCACTTCCTCGGTTTGCAGGCGCATGACTTCGGCGAGGTCGCGCTTCATTTTTTCGGCGTCGAAATTCGAGCGCACATCGTTGGCGGCGAAGGTCGCGCCAGCCTTGTATTTGCCGGTGAGCAGGCCGCTGGCCAGCGGCACGCGGCCGATGATGCCCAGGTTGTTTTTGCGGGCGTGAGGAAAGAAAAGCTGTTCCGGCCGGCGGTCCAGCCGGTTGTAAAACACCTGCAACGTCTCCGCGCCAAACTGCCCGGCTTCGCGCGCCTGCGTTTCGCTGCCTTTTTGCAGGATGGAAATGCCTAGGTGACGGATTTTACCGGCGCGCTTTTGTTCCGCGAGCAGGGCCCAGAGCTTTTCGTTGCGAAACAGTTCGTCCGCGCCGGAATGAAATTGATACAGATCAATCGTCTCGACGCGCAGCGCCTTGAGCGAGGCTTCCAGCTGCGCCTGCACGCCGGCCACGGAAAAGTCATCCGTGCGGTTCATGAAGCTGTTGAAGTGATGGCCGAACTTGGTGGCGACTATCCATTTTGAGCGGTCGCGGCGGGAGAGATAATTGCCGACGAGCTTTTCAGACAGGTGATCCGGCCCGTAACACTCGGCGGTGTCAATGAAGTTGACGCCGCTTTCCGCCGCCGCGTCAAGAATGGCGTCCACCTGTTCCTGCGTAAAATTAACGCCCCATTCGCCGCCAAACTGCCAGGTGCCCACGCCGATGACGGACGGACGCAAACCAGTGATGCCGAGAACTCGATAACGCATATTCCTTCCATTGTTCGGAATTAGTTTCGTGGAAACAAGTTTATAGACCAAACGCCGAAATCGAGCCGGCGGTTCACGCCGGCAGGTGCACGGTGAAGGTGGTTCCGGTATTTTCCCCGCTGGCTACTTCAATCGTGCCACCGTGCGCCTCGATAATCGCTTTGGAAATGGCGAGGCCGAGACCGGCGTTGCCCGCGCCGGTGCGCGCCGGGTCGGCGCGGAAAAAACGTCCGAACACCCTCGGCAAATCCGCGGCGGCAATTCCCGGCCCGCTGTCCGCCACCGTCAAAACCGCCATGCCCGACGGCGCGGCCAGCTTCACGCGGACTTCGCCGGCGGGCCGGTTGTATTGGATCGCGTTGGTCAGCAGGTTCGTGACGACCTGCGCCAGCCGTTCGGAATCGCCGGTGATTTCCAGCGGCGTCAATTCGGCAAATATTTTCACGCCGCGCTCGTCCGCCAGCGGTTGCACCAGTTCCGCGCAATCAGAAATAGTTTTTGCCAAATCAAAGCGCCGCCGGTTCAAAACTTCCTGCCCGGCGTCAAACCGCGCCAGCGCCAGCAGCGATTCAATCAGCTTCCGCATCCGCTGCGCCGCCCGCTGGCAGGCCTCGACGGTCTGCTTGTAACCGGCGGCGTCGCGTTCGCGGTTCAGCGCGGTCTGCGTCTGCGTGAGGATGACGGAAACCGGCGTGCGCAATTCGTGGGCCGCGTCGGCCGCAAATTGTTTCTGCTGCGCGAACGCCGTTTCCAGCCGCGCGAAGGTGGCGTTCAAAACCGCCGCGAGCTGGCCCAGTTCGCTTTCCGCCTCGGCGACGTTGATGCGCTGTGACAGGTCGCCGGCGGAGATTCTCACCGCCGTGGCGCTGATTTCATTGATTGGTTTGATTGCGCGCGCGACCAACCAGCCGCCGCCCGCCAGGCCGAGAAATAAAATGACGCCGCCGACGCCCGCGAGTTTCATGGCGGTCCGGCGAAGTTCCGCCAACTCCGGGGCGATGGAGCAGCCGACCCAGATGATTTCACCGGAGGGCAGCGACGCGATGCAGTTTCGAAAATTGCCAAACGAATAGGCGGCGGGCGGCGGCTGGCGGGAAGTTTCAGGCGACTGTGACTGGCGGTTGATTTTATTAATGAAAAAGTTTTCAATGGCCAGAAATTGGCCGGGCGCCTGGTTGGTCGAGCTGGCGATTTCCTGATTTTCGCGGGAGCGGATGACAAAATAAAAAGCGTTTGGGTCGCTGGCGTCGAAGAAATGTGTGTCTTCTGGTGGCAGATGAAATTCCGTGGGTGGGCGTTGGTTTTGATCCGGCGGACCGGCCTCGGGAAATTGCCCGGGCGGCGGACGGTCAAAAGGCGGCGGTTCCTCGGCGTCCGGTCGGCGCGGCGGCGGGCGGTGCAAAGCATTGGCCAGCACGCCGGTCCGATGATGCAATTCTTCGTCAATCCGGTGAAACTGCCGATTGCGTTCCAGTTGATAGGCCGTGAAGCCAAAGCCCGCCAGTACGACCACGAGAATTAGGCCATACCAGAGTTGCAGCCGCCACTTGATGGATTTAGGGATCATATTTTTCGGAGGGACGAGCTCCGCGAGGCCCCTTTCAAATTATTGGGGGATGCGTGGAAATCGTCCACCCGCTGTTTGCCAGTTTTCATTCGATGCAATAGCCGTGGCCGCGCCGCGTGGCGATGAATTCCGCGCCCAGTTTTTTGCGGATGTTGGAAACATGAACGTCCAGCAGATTGGACAGCGAACTGTCGTTCTCGTCGAAGAGGTGCTCGTAAAGTTGCGTCCGGGTCACGACTTCGCCGCGATGCAGCGCCAGAAATTCCACGAGCGCGTATTCGCGCGCGGTGATTTCGACAATTTTATCCTTGAAGAACACGTGGCGCGCGGCGGAGTCAATTTTCACTTCGCCAATCTCAATGATGTTGGTGGTCTTGTTCGCGCTGCGGCGGATGATCGCGCGGAGGCGCGCGAAAACTTCTGCCAGATCGAAGGGCTTCACGACGTAATCGTCGGCGCCGGTGTCGAGGCCTTTTACGCGGTCGCGCGTCTGGTCGCGCGCGGTGAGCATCAGCACGGGCGTCTTTTTAGTTTTGCGGAGGCGTTTGAGGATTTCCCATCCGTCCAAGCCGGGCAGCATCACGTCGAGCACTATCGCATCGTAATCGGTGCCTTCGGCGTTGAAGAGTCCGTCGTTGCCGTTGTTGGCGGTGTCCACGGCGTAGCCTTCCTCGCGCAGCGCCTGGGCGAGACTCGCGAGCAGATCCGGTTCGTCTTCGACTACAAGGATTCTCATGTTCGGGCCGGCGGAGTTTTAACATGCACACCAAGAAACCGCCAGCGTCCGAATCATCGCCGAGGCAACCTTAAGGCAAGATGAAGAAATCGTCTTTCATCGGGACGCAAATCGGACTTGTCATCCGGCCCATCGGTTTTCAAAGCCAGCCCTTGAGCCGCTCGCGCAACAATTGCCGGGCGCGATACAGCCTGGATTCCACGGCCTTTGGCGAGGCGGCCAAAATCGTTGCGGCCTCGGCCACGCTGCGTTCCTCCCATTCGCATAGCACGATTGCCTCGCGCAAATCTTCCGGCAGGTTTCTGACGGCTTCGCGGACGGCAGCCGCGCGTTCGGCGGCGATGGCCGATTCTTTGGGCGTGGCGGTGGTTGCCGGCAGTGTGCTGCCTAGCGATTGCTCTGCTTCCCCATTCTCCGCGTCGAGCGAAATATTGGGATGCCGCGCCCGCCAGCGGAAATGATTCCGCGCCAGGTTCGCCGCGATGGTGAACAGCCACGTGGAAAATCTTTGTTCGGCTCGGTAGCTGGCGTGCGCTTTGAAAACACGGACGAAGGTTTCCTGCGCCAGATCGTTCGCGTCGTCCTCGTTGCCGACCATGCGGCAGAGGAAATGAAAGACGGGCGTCGCGTGGCGTTCCATCAAGTCGTTGAGCGCGGCGTCGTGGCCGGCTTGCAATGCTTTCATGTCCGCCCGGTCGCGGGCGTCTTTGTCAGTGGGTTCCATGCTCATGGCCGGCGTGGTCAGACATGGATTGTTCCATCAATTCTTCGTTGCCAAGCGTGAGCTGCTTCATCTCGGCCAGATATCGCTCACCTTGTTCCGGCGGCATCGCCTGGCTGACGGCGATGAAATGCCGGAGCATCTGCGCCTGGCATTGCGCCCGCAGCGCGGCGATTTCATTTAATTTAGTTTGCGCCTCGGTGGTGAGATTAGTGCCGGTGCCAAGGACGGTTTCCAATTCACCTTTCTTCGCGGCGATCTTTGCGCACAGCTCGGCGCACTGGGGCAGATAGCCGGCTTGCAGTTTGCGGATGTGCGCCATCGCTACGTCGCTCAAATGGAATTCCGTGCGCAGCCAGTCCAGATCATCCGCCGGCTTGGCGCAGCATGCGATGGTCGCGCGCTGGCTCGCGTAAAAGGCGCCGGCGAAAATCGTCGCGCCGAGCGCCAGCGCGCCGAGGAGGATGACGAGCGAACGGTTCATGGTTCAACGCAGCGCGTGCGGGACGACCGCGGCGAGATAATTCATCTGCGCATCGCGCCGGGCCGCCTGCCGGCCCTCCAACGTGCCGGCGGAAATCCCGGCCAGTAGCAAAACGGCGGCGGCCATGACGGCGAAACGCGGACGCAGGATCAAGGCGGCGAACGCATCCAGCCACGAGGCTGGTGGCGCGGGTGACTCGGTGTCCTCAATGCGCCGCCAGACGTTTTGCTGGAAGCGGGGCGGCAAAGCCGGCGACACGCGGGCAGCCCGTAACAGCGCGCCGACCTGCGGGTCGGGGGATTGGTTGAGCTTTTCTTTCATAGGCGAAAGGCGGCGGAGTTTCCCGCCGCCCGTGGTTTAGCATTTATTTCCGGTGGGAACAATCCGGTTGAGGAGAGTTATTTTTGCATGGCCACGGACACGCAGCCGGACATGGCCACGGTTTCGGAGCAAGCGGCAATGGCTTTCGGGCTGCTGCCCGTCATCGTGTTGCGGCAGTCCAGATAAGGATTCCGTTCCACGATCACGCCCTTGACCGTCCTGATTTGGTTGGCTTGGGCGCGCGCCGAGAGCAGTGCCGGCGCTGCGGGCGTGACGTAGCCGGCGGTGACGTCCGAGGCTGACCCGGCATTGCTGACCACCCTGATCTGGTTGGCCTGGGCGCGGGCCGAGAGCACAGGACGGGCGGCGAAAGTCGTGAAGGTGAACGCCGTGACAACCGCACCGAGGAGGAGAATTTTAGTATTCATTTTATTTCTTTCGTATTTAGGCAACGCGTGATTGCGTTGCGGATGCAGGTAATACCCCGGCCCAATGGAAACCACGCGAGAAAACCAAAATTCCGGCGGGAGCCTGGCCGCCGGCAGCGGCTGGCATGGATTCGGCTGGTGTTACGAATAATTAAAATCCCCGTTACTGACATGGTGGCGACACGCAGAATTCGTGTCCAACCGTTTTGGCAATTAACCGCTACTTGTGCGGCGGTTTCGCCGGCTCAAACCAAGGGTAAAGCTGAGGCAGAATTAACAATGTCACCAGCGTAACTGTGATCAGGCCACCAATGTTCACCACGGCAAAGGGCCGTGAGGTCTCCGCGCCGACGGCGGTGGACAGCCCGTAGAAATACTGGAGCAAACTCATTTTGAAGAGCGTCAGCGGCGCGAGCGGCGGACGACCAGTCCTCACCTGATAATCGCCTTCAAAGCCCTTTCAATCGGCTTCCAATCCAGCGTCCCGTCTAGCCATTCGAGAAACTCGTTCGTCATCGTCGCGATCATCAGGCTGTCCAGCAATCCCATTTGTGCGTTGGTTGTCGTTTGCATGTTCCAGCTTCTCGGCGCTGGGCTGTTTGAAGTTGAAACCTCACACCCTTGCGGATTGACGCCGGACATGACATGCCGGATGGCTCCATACTTGCCGGCAGCATCCATCCCCTGAAAAATCAACAGCAACGCAGATTTATTAGTCGCATAGTGTAGATTCTTTAGTGAACTCAATTTCTCAAATGTGTGCTTCCCAAAGTTTTGATGTTTATTTTGATTTTGCAAACCGGCTTCACTCGCGTCGGCCACTCTTGGCGTTTTACCCTGACTCCAGATCGCATCTGAAAATATTTTAAATTGATTTTATTCTTCACGCGTCAATCAGTTTGCTCATCCCATACTTTGGAGTTTGTCTCCTTTTGATAGCGCCTCGAAGCCCGAGATGACATCGAATAGTTCCTCGTCAATCCCCGCCTGACGAATACGATGAAATGTGCCGTGAAGCGTCTCGAGCAATTGATCAATATTCTTATCCGCGCGCTCCATCGCGGCTAATCGGCTGGCGTTCTCGCTCGCGAGAGATTCGGCACACGCCCGAAAGAGCGAGATGAAAAGGTATTCGCGGATGAGCGCACGCAAAGTCACCGTGTCGCGGCACATGACTTCGGGCAGCAACTTCGTCGGCCAGGGAACTTTGGCCAGTCCTTGCTGCCAGGGTGCGTCGAGCGGTAACAACCGCTGGCCGACTGGCTCGTAAAGCGCACCAGCCTTTGGCCGGTTGTGGAAAATGTAGAGCCGGGCATATTCGCCTTTGGCCCGACGCGCTTCGCTTTCGATTTGAATTTGTCCGACGAGCGGCGTGATGGCCTGTACGGAATTCGGCACGGGAAAGAACCCCATGACGGGCATGCCCGCGTCCGCCAGCCGGGCCTGAACCCGTTCACCAACTGCCCAGACCTCCGGCTTGCCGGGCAACGCGGCGAGGGTCTTGACCGCATAATCCGCCACCACATCATTAAACTGGCCCACCAAACCCTGATCGGATCCAAACACGACCGCGCCGATTGCACCAGTGTCGGTTTGTCCTTTTCGTTTTACGGCCGGAGGCGCTGGCTTGTTTTCCCGAAAGCACGCGCCCAGTCCGAGTTCCACCGTGCGATAATAATCACCCAGCGCACGATCCGACTTATCATATTGCCCGATGCTTGAAGCCGCCAAAGCCTTCATCGTGCGGACGACCGATTGCAGATCACTGGCACTGCTGATCTTTCGGGTCAAGCTCGCAATAGTGTCGCTCATGGTTTCTCCTTTGATTCCACTTTTGCCGACGGTTTAACTTCGGCTGCCGGCGGTGTTTCGACTTTGGGTTTCGTCTCGGCTTTAACTTCAGGTTTGGCTTTGTTGTCCGGCTTGGACTTGGTTTCGGCTTTTTTCTCAGTTTTGGGTGCAACCTTGGCAGTTCCTTCAGATTTTGCCTTAACTTCGGGTTTAGGTTCCGGTTTGGGCTGAAATGGCGCGAGCGCTTTGCGGGCGATTTCAACCACTATTTTTTTATCCTCTTCACTCAATTTTGCAGCGGTTTCAAATCGCGCGCTCACCTCTGCCGGAATCGTCGCCGCGGCCTCGCGCACGGCGTGCCCCGCAGCGTTCATCTTATCCAGCGGCACGGGATCAAACAGATTCGCGGTCAACGCCAGCAAGACGGTGATTTGTGCGGGCACTGATATTGGCGCAAATTCCGGCTGCTTGAGACACGCGCGGATTCTTCGGCCATGCTCGATGATCTTGCGGGTGTCATCATCCAGCCGCGCCCCAAAACGGGCAAAGGTTTCGAGTTCCTCAAACTGCGCGTAGGCGAGCTTTAGGTCGCCCGCGACGGCGCGGTAAGCCGCCCATTGCGCCTCGCCGCCAACCCGCGAAACAGATTTGCCAACATCCACGGCCGGCAGCACGCCCAGTTCAAACAGTGACGGGGAAAGATAGATTTGTCCGTCGGTGATGGAAATCAGGTTGGTCGGAATGTAGGCTGAAATATCCTGCGCTTCGGTCTCAATGATCGGCAGCGCCGTCAACGAGCCGCCGCCGCGTTCCTTGCTCAGATGCGTCGCGCGCTCCAGCATCCGCGAATGAATATAAAAAATGTCGCCGGGAAAAGCTTCGCGTCCGGGCGGACGTCGCAGCAGGAGGGATAACTCGCGATAGGCTTCCGCGTGTTGTTTCAGATTGTCGTAAACAATCAAAACGTCGCGGCCTTTTTCCATAAAGTATTCCGCGATGCTCGTCGCAGCGTAAGGGGTTATATAAGTCAGTCCCGGCGCGTCGTTGCCTTCGGCGACCACGATCACGGTGTAATCCATCGCACCCTTTTCGCGGAGGTTCGCCACGACTTTGGCGACAGCGGAGGCGCGCTGGCCGATGGCGCAATAAACGCAGATTACATTTTTTCCGCGCTGGTTCAAAATGGTGTCGAGTGCAATGGCGGTTTTGCCGGTCTGCCGATCGCCCAAAATTAATTCACGCTGGCCACGCCCGATTGGAATGAGCGCATCAATGACCATCAGACCAGTCTGAAGTGGGACTGAGACCGGCGCGCGATCCATGATGGCCGCAGCGGGACGTTCGATGGGCAGGCGCTGGTTGGAAGCTGCCGGCCCTTTGCCATCCAGTGGCCGACCGAGCGGGTCAATAACCCGCCCTAGTAATTCTTCACCCACCGCCACGTCCATGACGCGTCCGGTGCGTTCGACTTCGTCGCCGGCGTGCAAATCTTGATACTCGCCAAGCAGCACGACGCCGATTTCGTCCTCGTCCACGTTGAACGCAATACCAAACACCTCGCCGGGAAACTTTACTAACTCCTCAAAGCCCACGCCGGGAAGGCCGGAGACTTTGGCAATGCCGGTGGCCACACTGATGACCGTGCCGACTTCGCGGGGCGTGAATTGCGGCGTGAAGTCTCCGAGCCCCTGACCGATGACAGCAAACGTGCGGTCGAAGACACTTTGTAGGTTTTCAGGTGCCGCATTCATGCGTTCTTTATTGCGGGCTTGGCGGCTTCAGGTTCAGGCGCGGATTTGGGTTCTGGCTTGGAATCAACTTCGGTTTCGGATTTCGGCTGGACTTTCGTTTCCGCTTTGGGCGCAGCTTCAATTTCGGATTTAGCTTCGGGTTTAACTTCCGGTTTCGGCTTGGACTCGGATTTAGGTTTACTCTCGGGCTTGGCTTCAGTTTTAGACTCGGGCGCGGGTTCTGGCTTGGGTTCAGCCTTAACTTCCGTTTTAGGCGTTGGCTTTTCTTCGGGCTTTGTTGCATCTGGTTCAGGTGCAACTTTGACTTCTGGCTTGGGCGCAGGCTTGTCCTTCTCTTTCAGAAGTTCGCCGACCCCCTTTTCCAGCGACAACAAATAATCTGCGATGCTCCAGCCAACTTTCTGTCCATTTGCGCTTAGTTCAATGCCGCTGACCAAATCCGCCGAAATCTCGAATTGGATATGAATTTCCGCCGAAAAGGTTTCATTGAGCGCATTTTGTATCGCGGCGCGTTGCGCTGCTGGGAGATCAAAGGCACTTCGTATTAGCGCAGGTTCGGAGTTTTTCTTGAGCGCTTCACCGAGCAGGTTCTTCGCTTGACCAGACAACTCTCGCAGGCGGCGGTCAAACACCTCGCCCATCCGCTCTTCCAGACTCGTCGTGGCCAGATCGGTCAGCGCCTTGCGCGTGATCGCAAACACTTCCTTCTGCGTCAAACGACTGATGGCTTGATTCAAATTGTGGGCGTCGTTGACCAGCGATTCCTGACGCTTGGCGCTTAAGGCATCGGCTGCCTTGCGCGCTTCTTCGAGGAGCCGCCGGCGTACGGCTTTAGCCTCGTCCGTCGCCTTGGCCAGTAGCGCGGCGCGCTGCTGATCAAATTCTTCGTTCTTCTTTTGAAACTCGTCGCGTTCCTTTTGAGCTTCGGACTTTTTTGCATCAGCGTCCGCAAGTTCCTTCGCAATCAATTTCTCCCGCGCATCAATGGCGTTGAGGATGGGTTTGTAAAGAAAGCGCTTCATCAACCACACGAGGATGAGGAAGTTCAGCGCCTGCGCCCCGATGGTAAACCAGTCGAGCAACATAAGCTTATTTTCCCGCCACTTTGGCCGCGCCGGCGATGACGTGGTTCCAGAATGGATTGGCGAAAATCAGAATCATTGAAACCACAAAACAGTAGATTGCGATGGATTCGATCATGGCCAGACCCACAAACAAAGTGCGAGTGATCGTGGCCGAGGCGTCGGGCTGTTGGGCCAGCGAGCTCAGGGCTGTCGAAACAGCACGCCCTTCGCCGAGTGCCGGGCCGATGCTTCCCAGTGCGATGGTCAAGCCGGCGGTGATGATTGAGACCACCGCGATGATTGTCATATTATCCATAATTTTGTCCTTTGGTTGGTTGGTGATTGGTTCAAGTTGCGGGTGCCAGCGCAGGCTTGGGCTTGCGCGAGCGCGTGGCAGCGGCGATGTAAACGGCAGCCAGAATGCTGAAAATGTAGGCTTGCACCATACCGGTCAGCAGGCCGAGCAACGTCATCACGATTGGAAAAATGAAAGGCGTGATGGTGAGCAGAATCGCAATGATCATCGCCCCGCTCATCATGTTGCCAAACAGACGGACGGCCAGCGCGAGCGTGCGCGAAAGTTCGCTGATGATGTTAAACGGCAGCATGATGATTGTCGGCTTCGTGTAGGCGACGAGATAGCCCCACAATCCCTGTTCCTCGATGCCGAACAACGGCACGGCCACGAACACGCACAACGCGAGCGCCGCCGTGGTTGAGAGTGAACCCGTCGGCGGTTCGTAACCGGGAATGACCGTGCAAAGCGCGGCCAGGGCGACGAACAAAAATAGCGTGCCCAGAAATCCGATATATTTTTCCGGATGCTTCAGGCCAACATCTGAAATTTGCTTCTCGATTCCGGTCACGACGATTTCCAAAAGATTTTGCCAGCGCGAGCGTTTAAGATCCGTGGAAAGTTTGCGCGTGATGAGCTTTGAGCCGACGGCCAGCACGAGCATCAATCCCCAGGTGAACATAATCGTGCCATTGAGTTTGAAAAAACCATGCTGCCAGAAGATCAACTGATCTGGGCTAAGGCGCATGACTGGCCTCCTTCGCGGTTGAGTGGGGATGCTCGATTGGCGTGCGGGTCAACCGCATCACGATGAATCGCGCGATGATAAATCCGAGCAGACAGGTTGCCAGCCGTTGCCAATCTCCGCGTCCGACGAAATAAAATCCAGCGAGCGCAATTCCCATCCGTAGCCACATGCTGCCGAGAAACCAAAGCGCTGGCGATTTGGAGAAAACGCCTTTGCGCACCGTCCACCAAAGGGCGCCGAAAAATATCACTCCGAGCAAAAGACCTGCTACCAAGGCAAGTGCCAGCAATAAAAGATTATTCATCGTTATCCTCCGTTTCGTCGTGCATGGACTTGTCTTCCTTGGCGACCCAGTGCCAAGCATTCAAACAGCCGACCGCCAGGCCGACCACCAGCAGCGATAACGTCCACGGATGTTTGCCGGGATGATGATTGTCCAGCCAGATGCCCAGCGCCGCGCCCAGCAGCGTCGGCACGACCACTGACCAGCCGACCAATCCCATCATTCCCAACCCAAACCAGACGCCTTGCGTGGATTTGCGCGCCTTGATTTTACGGGCCGCCTTCGCGCCGATTTCTCCAGCGAAGGTCGGTTCAATCTTTGAGGTTTTGTCTGGCTGGTCACTCATGTTGCAGGGTCGCGAAGCGACGCAAAAATCCGGTTTCCAATTTCGCCGTCGCCGTGCGCGCGCTTTGCTCGTTTGCGTCCAGGGTCATAAATTCCTTTTCCACCGCTGCGTGCAACTGGCCAAGATCCGTTCCGCCTATTGCGCGGCGCACGGACACGAGGACGTCCGCGCCGGTCTTGACCAGTATGCCTTCATCCACCGCCACCAAAACTTCGCCGCTGGATTCGGTCTGATAAATCAAAATGCCCGGCACCAGCGCCGCCACACAATCCAGCCGGTGCGGCAGGAGGCCAAACGAACCCTCGCGCGTCTCCGCCACAATGCGCGACACATCAGTTTTCTCCACGAAAACCTGGAACGGCAGGAGAACTTTAAGATGCATGAGCGACGTCGGCATGTTCTTCCTTGGTTTGTGGTTTCGCTTCCGGCAACGGCGGCACGGGCAAGACTTTGGCCGGAGTTGGAGCAACGGGCTTTGCTTCAGCCTTGGGTTTAGCCTCGGTTTCAGACTCTGGTTTTGGCTGCACCGTTGCATCGTTTTTGACGTCTGGCTTGGCATTATCAGCAGGCTTTGATTCAACTTTTACCCCAGGCTTCACCTCCGGTTTGGCCGTATCAGCGGTCGGGGCAGCTTTTGGTTTCCCCTTGGCTTCGCTGATTGCGCCGATCATATAGAGGCCGCTTTCCGGGTAGTCCTTGAATTCGTCGTGCAGGATGCGTTCGCAGCCGTCCAGCGCGTCCTTGAGGCTGACGAGTTTTCCGGTCAGGCCGGTGAATTGTTCGGTGGTGAAAAATGGCTGCGTGAGAAATCGCTCGAGCAGGCGGGCGCGCACGACGACTTTACGATCCTCCGGCGAAAGCTGCTCCAGACCGAGCATGGCGATGATGTCCTTCAGCTGGCCGTATTGCGCGAGAGTGCGGCGGATTTCCTGCGCCAAGGCGTAATGCCGTTCGCCGACGATGCCCGGCGTGGCCATCTTGGAACTGGATTGCAGCGGGTCAATGGCCGGAAAAAGTCCTTCGCTCGCCCGCTTGCGCGAGAGCACGATGGACGCCGAGAGATGCGAGAATGTGTGCACCGCCGCCGGATCGGTGAAATCATCCGCCGGCACATACACCGCCTGGATTGAGGTGATTGCGCCGGTGTTGGTGTTGGCGATGCGTTCTTCCAGACCCGACAGCTCCGTGCCCATCGTGGGTTGATAACCCAGCCGCGACGGCATCTGTCCCATCAAGCCGGACACTTCCATGCCGGCTTGGATGAAGCGAAAAATATTATCAATGAGCAGCAGCACGTCGCGGTGTTCGTCGTCGCGGAAATACTCGGCCATCGTCAGCGCCGTATGACCGACGCGAAACCGGCTGCCCGGCGGCTCGTTCATCTGGCCGAAGATCATCACCATGTTCGGCAACACGCCGGCGGCTTTCATCTCGCGGTAAAGCTCCTCGCCTTCGCGGCAGCGTTCGCCGATGCCGCAAAAAATACTGACGCCCTGCTGATGGCCAATCATGTTGTGGATCATTTCCGTAAGCAAAACCGTCTTGCCCACGCCTGCGCCCCCGAATAATCCCGCCTTCCCGCCACGTTCCAGCGGCACGAGCACGTCGATGACCTTGATGCCCGTCTCGAATATTTCCGACTTGGTGGAACGCTGCGCCAGCGGCGGCGGATCGCGATGCACCGAACGCCATTGGACATCCGCCGGTGCCGGCTGCCGGTCAATGGCATTGCCGAACACGTCAAACATCCGCGAGAGAATGGCTTTGCCGACCGGTGCTTTCAGCGGCCCGCCCGTGTCCGTGACCACCATGCCGCGCGCCAAGCCTTGCGTCGGCGTCAGGGCAATCCCGCGCACATGCCGCGCATCTCGCTGGGCTAGCACTTCGATGACAATCTCCCTTTTCGCCCCCGCATGCAGCACCGAGTAGATCGGCGGCAACGGCCCGTCGAAGCGCACATCCACCACGCTGCCGCGCACCGAGGCGACCGCACCGAGATTGGATGAAGTGGTTTGGATTTCCATGTTGGCTCTGGCCGACCACTTTATTTTTTTAATAATCGGTTGTGAGAAACATATCTTTTCGACCCGAAGAAATGAATGGGGTGAACACCCCATGTTCGTAACCAGTCAGCACTCTATTATCAATTCATTCGTGGGTTTAAGTCCTACCTCTAATTAAACCTATTAAACAGTATTTTCGCGCTTATGCCTTTTCCATCGCGGCGGTATATTCGCCCCGGCGGGCGGCACGATTACATCGGGCGCGATGCAGCAGGGCTTGCTGCGCCGCTTTTACGTTGGCCTCCTGGCCGCGCCAAATCTCCAAAGCCGGCTGCTGGATGGCCCGGGCAAACGAAAATGACAGCGTCCATGGCAGTTGCGACTTGAAACGCAAATTCATCAAATTCAGACGGGCCGATGCCAGTTCGGCCGATTGGCCGCCCGATAGAAAAGCGATTCCTGGAACCGCAGCGGGGACAGTTCGCCAAAGAGTCTTCACCGTAATGTCGGCCACTTCGTCAATATCTTGTTCTTCATCCGGCCTCCGGTCGGTCAATCGCACCTGATACTGCTGTTCGCCGACGCCGACCTCTTTGACTGCTTGATGCGGGGGACAAGTCAATCCGGGCAGCACCATGTTGGGCTTCAAAATGATGCCTTCCAGCAGCACGCGCTGGCAATTGAGCTGGATGAAAACGCTTTTCAGGACTTCTTCCGTCACCTTGCGGCAGACCTCCAAGGTGTGATCACCGTCCATGAGCACTTCGGGTTCGACCACCGGAACCAGGCCGGCTTCCTGACATAACGCGGCGTAGCGGGCCAGCGCGTGCGCGTTGGCCTCAAGGCAACTCCGACTGGGAATGCCCTCACCGATGATGAGCACAGCGCGCCACTTCGCAAAACGCGCGCCCATTTGAAAATACTCCTCGAGTCGCTCCCGTAAACCATCCAGGCCTTCGGTGATTTTCTCGCCCGGATGAGCGGCCAGGTCCTTGGCCCCGGCATCCACTTTGATGCCAGGAATAATTCCTGCGTCAGCGAGGATTTTAAGAAACGGCGTGCCATCCTTCCTCTGCTGGCGGATGGTTTCATCATAAAGTATCACGCCGCCGATGCTTTCACCGAGGCTCGGCGTCGTGATGATCAATTCCCGATACGCGCGCCGGGCTGCCACCGTCTGTGGGATGTTGAGCTTGGCGAAGCGTTGGTTGCAGGTGGGATTGCTTTCATCCATCGCCAGCAATCCTTTATGGTCGGCGAACAGGGACTTCGTGGTATCGGTCAGTATTTGAGTGTTCATAGGTGATTAATCTACTTAGAAAATAATATCCTTCGGCCATTGAAAACTGTATGGGGTGAACACCCCATGTGGACAAAACTTTTTAATGCGGGACGGCCTTACTTACAATCCGGCGCAATTGGGTGACGGCGGATTTCATATCGCTGGCCCCAAACAAACTTGTGTCCGCCACAAAAGTATCCGTGCCGGCGCAGGCACAGTCGGCATCGGTCTCGTTGTTGACGCCTCCGTCCCCACTAATGCGGTACCCGGCCCATACGGACGCCCTCGTCGGCTTTCTGAGGCTGGCCTTCGCCATCGAAGCCCACTACTCCATCGCCTCCGCAAGTCTCCATAATTTTACCAGCACGGGCCAACCTGGCGGATTTATCATTTTGTTATTGTTGCATATTAATTATTGGTTTGGTTGATATTGTAATTCACTAGATATTTAAAGTAACCTATGACTGTAAGGTCCTATGGAATCTTCACCCCATAAGGAACGAGAATTATTCCCGGCCCTCTGATTTTTTGTAGGGGGAATGCGGCCGGCCCGGTAACCGTTCGCAAAGTCCCCGCATTCGGCGAGGATTGACTTGAATAATTTGGTGATGGATTGGTAATCGTCAGCTTTCAAACTTTACCACGGTTAAGGCTGAGAACGCGATAGACTGACATGGCAATCATCAATTCTTCATCCGTGTGGATAACGCGCACGGCAATACGACTGGCGTTGGTGGAAATCTTTGCTGCATTTTGGGCATTTCTGGCGCTATCAAGTTTAATGCCGCAAAAGCCCAGTCCCTCACAGATGCGGGCGCGGACGAGGGGCGCATTTTCGCCGATGCCGCCGGCGAAGACGAGCGTGTCCAATCCGCCGAGGGCGGCAGCGTAGGCTCCGATCCACTTTTTGGCCTGATAACAAAACAATGCCACCGCTTCCGCCGCGCGCACGTCTCTTTTTTCATGATCGAGCAGATCGCGCATATCCGAACTGGTTTCCGAGACGCCGAGCAGCCCGGATTCGTGGTTGACCATTTTGTAAAATTGGCTGGTGGTCATCTGCTCGGTGCGTGCGAGATAAGGTGCGAGGCCGGGGTCCAAATCTCCAGAGCGGGTGCTCATCACTAAGCCTGCCGTCGGCGTGAAGCACATGCTGGTATCGATGCTCTTACCAGCCAACACTGCAGCCATGCTGGCACCGTTGCCTAGATGGGCGAGAATGACGCGACCTTTTTCTGCTGCCGGGTCGCCGAGACGCGTGAGTTCTGCCATCAGATAAGCGTAAGACAGGCCGTGAAATCCGTAGCGCTGAATTCCCTTGGCATCAAAGCGCCTGGGAATTGGCAACAGCTTGGCCACGCGTGGCATGGTCTGGTGAAACGCCGTGTCGAAGCAGGCCAACTGCGGCAGTTTCGGATGACGATCGCGGAACGTCTCAATCAGTTCAATTTCCCGCGGCAGGTGATCCGGGTCATTCGGGCTGATGCGATGCAGTTCGTCCAGCAATTTCCGAGTGATAACCTCTGGTTCGGTGTGTTTCATCCCATGAACCACGCGATGTCCAACGCCTTTCAACAATTTGAAATCAATTTGCTTTTCAAGCCAGTCAATCAGGGCATTCGCCGCTGATTTATGATCGGTGGCAATGAGTTTGCGACTGGCGTATGGTTTGCCACCGGCCTCGTGAAACGTCATATTCGTCCCGCTCGTACCGATGCGGTCAATGGTTCCATACAGCCCGCGGTTCAAAGGTTTGACTGCCTCATAAAGTGCAAACTTGATGCTGGATGAACCGCCGTTGATGGTCAGGATATGCGCGTTGGCGGTTTTCATGGGTGATTCCTAGTTGAGGCTCAATCCTAGCAAAGCTAGTTTTTTGCAAGTGGATCGGTAGTCGGTATGCAGCAGGCCGCGAATTCCGAAACCATCGGCGATCTGAACAAACATTGGGGTGTTTTCGATATAGACGATTTGTTGGGCCGGCGTCATGGCGATGTCCAATGCCAGCCGGAAAATCGCCGCGTCGGGCTTATGGAGCCGGACCAGACAGGAGGAAACAAACGCATCCACAAATTCGTCGAGCTTGAACTTATGAATTCGATAGTCATTGAGTTCCCGCGCTTCGTTGCTGAGCACGATGATCTTCAAACCATACTTCGCCTTGAGCTGGCGCATCAGCTCGATCATCTCCACAAAAGGTTTTGTTTGAGCGCACATAAAACGCCAAAACTCCGCCCGGTTGAACGACCGTTTTTTGTAAAAAATCACCCAGCCCAGATATTCCTGAAGCGTGAGTTTGTCCGTCTCGTAGACGACAAAGTTCAGCTCATGCCGCTCCTGCATCTCGTCCCAGTCCAACTTGAAGTGCTTCGCGGCACGGCGGCGGGCATGATGATCCCAGCCGTTGGTGAGCAGGACGCCGCCGACATCAAGGAACAAAGTCGTGATTGGAATTGTTTTTTTCATAAGCTTGGTTTTTTAGCGAATGTTTGAAAAGGGTTTTGTCTTTGATTGATATATCATTTCCTCGCTCAGAAAAAGCGGGCCAAAAAGTTTGTGGCCACAGCACAACTTTTCTTTCACTTTTTGAGCGAGGTCGTTATGGGTCCTGGCAGCCGCGTGAAATGGCACGGATAAGATGGTGTATTCGATTGAAGTTTTCGTGGGGATTGTCATGGGATTGCCTCAAGTTTTATTTCCCTTTCCGCCTGGAGCCAATCTTCGTCGGAATGACCGCCCTGGCGGCCTCGCCGTTCGTAAAGTTCATAGGCCCGGTTCGCAATTTGCGTGGTGAGGATGTTTTCCGGAGACGTTGCCGCCGGAACAAGCTTGCCATCCATTTGTCTCCCATTTTCCAACGTCAGGCTTCGTAGCCTGTGCGTAAGTTTCTCGGTCAAAACACCTGCCTGTGGTCGCCAACCGCAGTTATCTTTGGCAATTCCGGGTAAATTCATTCGTGCTTCCGGCACCAGTTCCAGAAGGTCTTGCGCGGGAATGATGGCGGGGTTGGCCGGCGATGCCAGCGCTGTACGGATCACGGCCCAGATAATTTCCCGGTCACTGGCTCTCAGCTTATTCTGCAAAGCCTCCTGTTGTGAGCCAAGCAACTTCTCATACCAACCGTCGGTAGTGCCGTTATCATGGGTTCTGGAATACACCACGGTTTCCAGGGGATAGGTCGCGGGGGGATGGGAATTATTTTGGAGCTCTGAACCAAATTCGAATTGGAAGACACGGGTGCCGAGGAACTGGATTGGCGCTACATCTTTGGCCTGATTGAATAACTCCAACCGAACGCGCCTCGCATTGGGGCTGAATATGGCAAAATTAGCTCCACCGCCGCTTTCATGGGTGCCCAATGGGTGCGGGGAACCGGCGCGAACATCCGCGCATTCCGAAATGTCCGAAAGGCATTCAAGCAAATCGCGTTGCGGCGGATTTATCAATGCTGCCATAGGATTCGTGCGTCTTCTAGCGGGATGGAAACATCATTGCATTGAGGCAGCAGGCGCGCCGTGAAATCGGTTGCCGGGCGTGTCGCTGGCACGGTCGCGCTGTAAACATATCCGCCAGATTCATCCGCCAGTGGCTGCGGACACGTCATTTCTTGTCGCACGGGAGGACTGCCTTTTATGCCATCGGCATAAAGTTCCACCCTCACGGCCTTGGGATCGAGACCGTGGAGGCTCACTTTAACTTCGATGGTGTGTTTCCCGTCGTGTGTCGCTAGCTTAACCGAGCCGAAATGCAATCCAGGCCATTTCTGATCCAGACTTTGCCGCAAATCTACCATTTGCTTGCCGACTGTGGCTTTGTTGGTAATTCGCGATTGGCAGGATATTGCCGCCGGTAGATAGTATTGCTCGGTATATTCGCGGACCGTGCGGTCGGCGGCAAAGTGGGGGGTTAGTCGCGCCATGCTTTCGCGCATCCGCTTGACCCAAGCCACGGGAATGCCCTTTTCGTTGCGCGTATAAAATTCGGGAATTACCTCGCGTTCCAGTCGCTCATAGAGCGCCTCAGCTTCGGCTGCGTCCCAAGCTAGATCGCTGCCATGCTCTTTACCGTCGCCGATTGCCCAACCTAAATCGGGAAAGTAAGCCTCGGCCCACCATCCATCCAGTTCCGAAAGATTTAAGCCGCCATTGACCAACACCTTCATGCCACTCGTGCCGCATGCCTCCCACGGTCGCCTGGGCGTATTCAACCAGACGTCCACGCCTTGCACCAGTCGCTCGGTCAATTGCATATCGTAGTCGCTAAGAAATATTGCGTGCGGACGAACCTCGGGCCGGCGAATGAAATGAATCCACTTCTGGATCAAGGCTTGTCCATCCAAGTCCGCCGGATGCGCTTTGCCCGCAATCATGAGTTGCACGGGTCGCTGTGGATTGGACAGCAGGCGCAGCAGACGTTCCGGGTCGTGCAGCAACAAGTTCGGTCTTTTGTAAGTGGCAAAACGCCGCGCAAAGCCGAGCGTCAATATTTTTGGATCAAAGAGATGCTTTGCTTCTTCAATCGTTTCGGCCGAAGCTCCGGCGGCGGCATAATGTCGGGCCAGGCGCTCACGCGCATAATCAACGAGGCACTTGGTAGAAGTGGTGCGTAATTGCCAGAGATTTTCGTCTGGGACGCTACGAATCCCTTGCTGCTCCAGATTCTCCTTCATCCCCAGCCAGCGGTCTTTGCCGCAGGCCCTAGTCCAAAGTTCGTCGGCGGCGGCCGAATCCCAAGTCGGGTGATGAACGCCATTGGTGACGTGGCCAACTGGGACTTCGTCCACGGGCCAATTTGGAAAGAGCGGCGAAAACAATTGCCGGCTAACCAGCCCATGCAACCGGCTCACGCCATTCACCGAGCCGCTGCCGCGAATGGCGAGATAGGCGATGTTGAAACTCTCCGACGGGTCATTCGCATTTTGACGGCCCAAAGCCAATAAATCATGGAGCGACATCCCGAGTTTGTCCGTGGCATAATGACCGAGGTATTGTTCAATAACCGCCGGCGTAAAACGGTCAAACCCAGCCGCCACGGCCGTGTGGGTGGTGAAAAGATTTCCCGCGCGTGTGGCGGTCAGAGCGACTGCAAACGGCACCTCATTCTCCTGCATGAAACTACGGGCGCGTTCCAATATGGCAAAAGCCGCATGCCCTTCATTCAAGTGACAGACGTCGGGTTTGATACCCAGCGCCGCAAGCAACCGCCAGCCGCCAATCCCGAGCATAATTTCCTGCTTTAATCGCAATTCCGGTCCGCCGCCGTATAATTCACTGGTGATTCCGCGATGCGCGGGAAAGTTAGCCGCGTCATTACTGTCCAACAAGTAAAGTTTAACCCGACCCACTTGCACCTGCCATGCGCGCAGCCAGACTGAATAGCCGGGCAAAATGATTTCCAAACGCAGCCACTCGCCGTTCGGCTGGCGCAACGGTGTGATCGGCAACTGTCCCGGGTCGTTATAAGGATAGAGTGCTTGTTGCGCACCATCCTTGTCAATGACCTGACGAAAATAGCCTTGCTGGTAGAGAAGTCCCACGCCAACGACCGGTACGCCCAGGTCGCTAGCGGCTTTGAGCTGATCGCCCGCCACATTGCCCAGGCCGCCGGAGTAAATCGGCAACGCCTCACTTAACATGTATTCCATGCTAAAATATGCGACGCATTTCAAAGGCGGTTGCGGATGTATTTTTTGAAACCACGCGGGCGTTTCCGCCGCCTGCCGCTTGTTTTGCAGCAGGTCGTCAATATTTTTGCGGAAAGTCGGATTGGCCAGCACGCTTATGAGTTTTTCTTTCGAGACCGTCTGCAAAACCACCCACGGGTTTTGCGTGAACTCCCACAGCGCGGAGTCAAGCTGGCGCCACACCTCGTCTGTGGCATGGTTCCATGACCAGTGCAAATCCAAAGCTAGTTCCGCCAACGAATCAAAGCCGTCGATGTCCGAGTGTAAAGAGTTAAAGCTCGGTTTATTAACCGGCGTTTTTTCGTTCATAGATTTTATTTTATATATCTTGGATCAATAACTGATCACTCGTTGAAGGGACGAGGTATTGCCTCGATCAGATTTCAATGTCAACCCGTCGGTTAGTGAGGGCGTGTTGACTATCCATTCGGCTAATCCCTTCGTGCGACGGCGATTGTAATTCAAGATGGCATGGGAAATCACCGGGGCAGGCTCATATTCCTCCCCTTCGGCGAGCATCACCTCGATTCCGTTGACCGCCAAGACTTCCAGCGCGGTGGTGCTAGCCGGAACAGAAAGCGCGTGCGTGTCAATACCGAGATATAACGGACCGACAATGTTCTTCGACTTGCAATAACTACAAATAGCTTGGGTTATTGCCAGAATGTGCCATTCGTTGAAAACCAGATTTAATGACGAACCGCGGTGACCCGATTTGCCAAATACCACGCGCTGCGCCGTCACTTTTGGATCCGGCACGCCGGTGTAATACGCCGTGACGAGTTTCGGCATATTGACGAGTATTCCAAGGGGTGTCGTTTTTCCGGCCGGCCGACTTATCTTCATGGCGTTTTAAGTGGGGTTCGACTTTCAAGCTGCGCGACTTTTTTGAGCCGGCGACGAAAGCGTTCCGCGCCTTTGAATCGCGCGGCGAGAAATGTCTGCGTCAATTCCCATGCCAGGGCATGACCGACCAAAAGACCACCAAAACAGATCATGTTCAAATCGTCGTCCTCAACACCTTGATGCGCGGAAAAGTTCTCGTCAATCAGCCCAGCCCGAACTCCCGCCACTTTGTTCGCAGCGATGGACGCGCCGACGCCACTGCCACAAATACCCACACCGCGATCCACCGTCCCGGCGCCAACTGCGCGGGCCAGAGGGATGATGAAATCTGGATAATCATCATCCAACTTGAATTTGGAGTCGCCGAAATCGATGGCTTCGTATCCGGCTTCGCGTAATTTTCCGGCCAGAAACTCCTTCAATTCAAAACCGCCGTGGTCGGCGGCGATGCCGACGCGTTTCAGCGTCCTTGGGGTTTCGGTTTGAGTCTCCATAATTTGTCTGGGAAAACATTCTTCCTATTGACCTCGGCGAACAATGGGGTGAACACCCCATGAGATTTTAAAAAATTGTATTTCCAGACCGCCGGCTTTTGTTGTTTATGCGATTTTCAAGCGGGCGAAGACGGGCACCTTTGTAAAATCCTGGACGAAAGCGAAAGCGACGGTACCTGCCAGCACGCTGGCAAATACCCAGACCGACAGGGGCGTCCTGAGCAAACCGAATCCGGCCAGAGTAGCGGCAACGAATAAGTCGAAGACGGACTAGGAGACCAGCCAGCGGCAGGGATGGGGCGATGACCAGATACGCCCGCACGCGCGGACAGCGTAAGCGCGATTTCGTTTATTTCTGAGATGGTTCGATTATTGGATCATAATTACTCGCGATAAATATGGCAGTCATTGATCACAATTTAGCTTGCTATTCTATGGGTGCCATGGGGTTTTCAACCCAGGCGCGCTTGGTTTTGTACTTCTGGTTTGTTGGCGGCTGCGCGGCGCGGTTGCGACGGATTCTAAAGCGCAGCCTAGTACAACCGATAATCAGGTATGGACGACGATGCGGACATTTACAATGACGGCGTGTGGCGGTGAAGTGGCGCTAATGAAATGCCTGCTGGGTAGCAACTCCAGCCGGGAGCGGCGGGCAAACGTGCGCCAACCGAGGCGGCAATCTGCCTCAACTTGGGGTTCCGCTGGCGATGACAAGCCCGCCGGCGGTGTTGAGCGAACTACTGCGCCGAACATCAAATCAAATCTGCACCAGCTGGTTCGGGTAGTGGTGTTGAACCATGTATAGACTGCGCGGCCAAATCAGTTTCGGTGATCTTGCCGCTGGCTTATGACCGGATCTCGGCGGGAATGTTCGGCGCGTCTACCAGCGACAGACCAGAATTGATGCCCTCCGCCGGTTGGTCAACGGCAAAGCCGATGCCGTTCGCGCTGGCTGTCCAAGTTCAGTCAACAGCTTCAATTCAAACATTGACCGATTTTGTCACGGCGACGACAAAAAATTTCCTGCTGGAAAACCGCGCCGGTCTTCGGCAGACTATCAATTCAATTATGGATGTTAAACTTCCCAAGCTCGGTGAAGGCGCTGATTCCGGCGTCGTTGTCGGCATTTTTGTGAACGTCGGCGATACCGTCGCCAAGGACCAGGCCATTTTGGAGCTGGAAAACGAAAAGGCCGTGGCCTCGATTCCGTCCACCGCTGCCGGCGTCGTGGAAAAAATCCACGTCAAGGCTGGTGACCGCGTGGGCATCGGCCAAAAGCTCATCACGCTGGCTGGTGGCGGCGCTCCCGCCGCCGAGCCTGCACCCAAGCCCTCTGCGAAAAAATCGGCTGTCAAAGCTGTGCCGACACCTGAACCGGATGAAGTTGCCGCAACTGAATCTCAGGAAGCTGCCGAAGAAACCGCCGAAGAAGCTCCTAATCCCGTGGCTGCGCCGGTGGCGTCGCCGTCGTTGCGCCGGATGGCGCGCGAGCTGGGTATTGATTTGACCAAGGTTCGCGGCAGTGAAGCCGGTGGTCGGATTGTCACCAGCGATGTGCGCGCTTATCTCGCCAAGCTGGCCAAGGCAGCCGCCAAGCCTGCGCCCGCTCCAGCCGCTGGCACGGCACCGGCCAAGCCCGCCGCCTTGCAAATTGATTTTTCGCAATGGGGACCAATTCTCAAGAAGCCGGTCACGCAATTGCGCAAGGTCATCGCCCGTCGTATGAGCGAGAGCTGGAACACCGTCGCGCGGGTCACGCAGTTTGACGATATTGATTTTACGCGCGTCGGTGAGCTGCGGAAAAAATTCGCCGGCGATTACGAAAAGCAAGGTGTCAAGCTCACGCTCACGCCGTTTGTGCTGAAGGCGGTGGCTTCCACGCTGAAAGCGCATCCGATTTTCAATTCCAGCCTGGATGAAGTCGCCAGCGAAATCATTCTCAAAGAATACATCCACCTCGGCATCGCTGTGGACACTGATCAAGGTTTGATGGTGCCCGTGCTTCGCGACGTGGACAAAAAATCCTTGCTCGAATTGGCAAAGGAACTGGAACAGCTTGCTGCGAAAGCGCGCGACCGCAAGATCACCGCCGACGAAATGAAAGGCGGCACATTCACAATTTCGAATCAAGGTGCCATCGGCGGTGCGCATTTTACGCCGATCATCAATTTGCCGGAAGTCGCCATCCTCGGCCTCGGCCGTGGCGCGCTAAAACCCGTCGTGCGCGAGGGCAGAGTTGAGATTCGCCTGCTCACGCCGATTGCGTTGAGTTATGACCATCGCGTGATTGATGGCGGCAGCGCCGCGCGGTTCACGGTGGATTTGGTGAAGGCGTTTGAAAACTTCAGCGAAGATGCGGTGAAGCTTTAATTTTCTATGGATACGATCAAAACCGAAATTGTAGTCGTTGGTGCCGGCCCGGGCGGATACGCCGCCGCGTTTTACGCCGCCGACCTTGGCAAGAAGGTCATTCTCATCGAGCGCGAAAAGCGCCTTGGCGGTGTCTGTCTCAATCGCGGCTGCATTCCCTCGAAGGCCCTCCTTTACGCCACGCATCAAATTGTCAATGCCCGCGAGTCCGCGCATCGCGGTATCACGTTTGTCGAGCCGACGCTCGACTTGGACAAGCTGCGCGTGTGGAAGGAATCCATCATTGACAAGCTCGGCAATGGCGTCGCCTCGCTCGCCAAGATGCGCAACGTCACCGTCATCAAAGGTCGCGCGTATTTTGAAGGCTCGCAGAAATTGCGCGTCGAGACCGAGAACGGCCAGCAGTTCGTCGAATTCGACAAAGCCATTCTCGCCGTCGGTTCCAGTGCGGCCATGCCTAAGGCGTTTGATTTGGGCAACCCGCGCGTGATGAATTCCACCGGTGCCCTGGAAATTGAAGATGTGCCGGAAAATTTTCTCGTCGTCGGCGGCGGTTACATCGGCATGGAAATGGGCACGGTCTATGCCGCGCTCGGCAGCAAGGTCACGGTGGTCGAGGCGATGGACAACATTCTCGCCGGGGCTGATCCCGACCTCGCGCGCCCCGTCGTCGCGATTGCTAAAAAGGCTTTCAAAGAAATCCGCCTCAAGGCGCGCGTGCTGAAAATGTCCACCGCCGGCAAGCAGATTAAAGTCGAGATGGAATACAACGGCCAGAAGCTCGAAGAACTTTACGACCGCGTGCTCGTGGCCGTGGGCCGCGTGCCGAACAGCGGCGACATCGGCTTGGAAAACACCGGCGTGCAACTGGACGAAAAGGGCTACGTGAAAGTCAACCACCATCAGTTGACTGATGACCCAAACATTTACGCCATCGGCGACATCGTCGGCGGCGTGCTGCTCGCGCACAAGGCGCACAAGGAAGGCCGCATCGCTGTCGAGAACATCAACGGTGAAAATGTGGTGAACGAAAACATCATCATTCCCGCCGTCGTTTTCACCGATCCCGAACTCGCCTGGTGCGGTTTGACCGAAGCCGAGGCCAAGGAGAAAGGCATCAAATACGAAGTTTGCAAATTCCCGTGGAGCGCTTCTGGCCGCGCGTTGAGCTTTGACCGCACGGACGGTCTGACCAAGATGTTGATTGATCCCGACAGCGACCGCGTGTTGGGCGTTGGCATCTGCGGTTCCAATGCTGGCGAACTCATTGGCGAGGCCACGCTGGCCATGGAAATGGGCGCGACCGCCGAGGACATCGCCTTGACGGTGCATCCGCATCCGACGCTTTCCGAAACGCTGATGGAATGCGCCGAGACCTTTTACGGCCACGCCACGCACACGTTCACGAAGAAGAAGCCGACCCTGTAAAAATTCTTCTCATTCTCATCGTCACCCTCAATTTCTTCCTCGAAAACTAAGCGAGGATCAGTCTGACCAAGTGGATGAGAATGAAACTTTGTTATTGTTGAAGTTTTGCCGGGTTTGGCACCCGCGCTTTGCGCTTGCCGGAAATATTTATTGTTCCATAGTTGTTAGCCGTTTGAAAAACGGGGTTGGGCGCTTGGCGCAGTGGTAGCGCTGCTCCTTTACACGGAGAAGGTCGCAGGTTCGAATCCTGCAGTGCCCACCATTCCACCATCTGGAGATTCTTCGCCGCGGAGTGCACCCGCCAAGCCGCCAGCGTCGGCTCGGCGTATTCATTGGTGTTCCTTCGCTTTTGCCACCGGCATCATGGTGCCGCATTATTTCTTTTGCACCGCACAACCGTGCGCCGTCCGGAACTGATGACTTTGTTTCGACTCTGGCCTTGGTTTTAGATATTCTAAAATTGGCATGTCCACCATCATTTCCGCCTCCGACGTCACCGTGCGCTACAATCAGCACACCGTGCTCGACAATATCACGCTCGGCATCCAGGAAGGCGACCGTATCGGCCTCGTCGGCCGCAATGGTTGCGGCAAGACCACCTTCCTCAAAATTCTCGCCGGCCTGCAGGCGCCGGATAGCGGTGAAATTTCCCGGCAACGCGATTTGGTCGCCAGCTATCTGCCGCAGGATTTCATGCTCGATGCCACGAAGACCGTGGCCGAAAACATTCACGACGGCGCGCAGCACGTGCTGGATTTGATCAAGGAATTTGAAGCGCTGCCCCACGACTCCAAGCGGCATGAGGAACTGGAACAGCGCATCGCTGTGCTCGACGGCTGGACGGTGGATCGCCGCATCGAGGTCGCGATGGCGCACCTGAATTGTCCCGCCGGCGAGCGGCGCATTGAAACACTTTCCGGCGGTGAGAAGCGGCGCGTGGCCATGTGCCGTGCGATTGTCTCGCGCCCGGATTTCCTGATGCTCGACGAGCCGACCAACCATCTGGACCCGGAATCCATCGAGTGGGTTGCGGAATTTCTGGAAAATTTCGGCGGCTCCTTTCTCGTCGTCACGCACGACCGCTATTTTTTGGATCGCGTTGCGACCAGCATCCTTGAACTGTGCGACGGCAGATTCTTTTCGCACGCGGGCAATTACACTGATTACCTCTTGGACAAAGCCGAGCGCCAGTCGGCCGACGCCGTGATCGAGCATAAGCGCCAGATGTTTCTGAAAAAGGAACTCGCCTGGGTGCGCCAAGGCCCGCGCGCCCAGCGCAGCAAACAAAAAGACCGTTTCGAGCGCTATTATAACGAGGCCGCCAAGGACGGGCCGGTGGTCGAGGAAGACGTGGAACTCGTCATCCCGCCGCCGCCGCAGCTCGGCAACCGCACTGTCGAGGTCGCCGGCCTCGGCATGGAAATCGCCGGGAAGAAACTGTTTTCCGGTTTTAATTTCACCTTTGAGAACGGCAAGCGGGTCGGTATCTGCGGTCGCAACGGCCTCGGCAAATCCACGCTGCTGCGCATCCTCATCGGCCAGCTCGCGCCGACGGAAGGCACGGTCAAAATCGGCCAGCTCACCAAGTTCAATTACGTGGACCAGGGCCGGCTGCAGTTGAATGAGGATCGCACCGTCCTCGACGAAGTGGCGGACGGCACGGAGTTCGTGCAATGGGGCGACGCCAAACTTTCCGTGCGCTCGTATCTCAAGCGGTTTCTCTTTGCCGACGACCGCATCTTGACGCAGGTGAAAAAATTGAGCGGCGGCGAGCGCAGCCGCTTGCTGCTGGCGCGCATTTTGAAAAGCGGCGGCAATTTCCTGATTCTCGACGAGCCGACAAATGATCTGGATTTGCCAACCTTGCGTGTCCTGGAAGAAGCGCTGATTGCGTTCACCGGCGTAACGTGCGTGGTCAGCCATGACCGCTATTTTCTCAACCGCGTCTGCACGGACATTTTGGCGTTTGAAGGCGACGGCAAAATCCATCATAGCGTCGGCGACTATGATTATTATTTGGAGAAAAAGGCAAAGGCCACCGTAGCGGCGTCTCGGCAGAGCGCCGCCATCCTGGCAATAAATAAGTCAGCACTCTCCCGCGATGCGGCTACGCAGAAATCAAAGCCGCGTAAACTATCGTTCAAGGAAACGCGCGAGTTGGCCGGCATCGAAGCGCAGATTCACGCCGTGGAGGCCGAAGTCGCGCGCATCGAAGGCTTGTTCGCCGACCCGGAATTCTTTCGCAAACACGCCGCCAAGGTAAATGACCTCACGCACGAACTCGACGCCGCGAAGGAAATGGTCGCGAAGCTGTATTCACGCTGGGAAGAGTTGGAGGCCATCCGGGCGGCCAGCGTTTAGGGCGTGTCTGAATATGTTAGTGCCAGCCAGCTTTGCTGATGTGGAGCCGTGGTTTCCAGCCCGGTGGAACGGTCTCGCTCGCGGCGAATCGGGGTTGAAATTAAGCGGCTCACCCGCCGATGAATTTTTCCGGGAGGCTGGGATGCTTGCGCTGTATTTTTGGCCAGGCTTTTAAGCGGCTGGCCAAATGCTTTTGGGTTTCCGGCGGCAAATTTGCCATCATAAAACATTTTAGGACGTCATACATGACTGAATCCAATTCCACTTGTAACTGGCTTTGCACGGGCGACGAAGTCTTTCCCGCAATGCTCGCGGCGATTGATGCGGCGAAAACATCGGTCTGTCTGGAAATTTATTTTTTCCAGGACAGTCCGGTTGGCGTCCGTTTTCGCGATGCGCTGGTTCACGCGTGCCGGCGCGGTGTGCAAGTTCGCGTGCTCGTGGACGCGGTTGGCTCGTATTTTTTGACGGGAAAGTTTTGGGATTCGTTGCGGAGCGCGGGCGGCGAAGTCCGGCAGTTCAATCCGGTGACATTGAAACGCCTGATCATTCGCAACCACCGTAAGCTGCTTGTATGCGACGGGCGTGTGGCGTTCGTCGGCGGCTTCAACATCGCGCGGGAATACGAGGGCGATGGCGTTAAATCCGGCTGGTGCGACGTGGGCTTGAAAATCGAGGGCGCGCTGGTGGCGCAACTGGTTGTGTCGTTCGAGGAAATGTTCACGCGTGCGGACTTCCGGCACAAACGGTTTACCCTTTTGCGAAAATCGGATGCGAAAAAAACCGTCGCTCTGCCGAAGGAACAACTGCTGTTCAGCGGGCCGGGTCGGGGACGGAACCCGTTCAAGCGCGCGTTGCACCAGGATTTGAAGCGCGCAAAAAATGTGCAGATGATGATTGCGTATTTTCTGCCGACGTGGCGGCTGCGGCGCGAGTTGAAGCGCGTGGTGCGTCAAGGCGGAAACGTTCAGCTGATCCTTGCCGGAAAGTCCGACGTGCTCCTTTCGCTGCTCGCTGCGCAGGGTTTGTATCGCCGGTTTTTGAACGGGGGCATCGAGATTTACGAATATCAGCCGCAAATATTGCACGCGAAAATGATCATTGTGGACGAAGTGGTGTACCTCGGTTCGGCAAATCTTGACACGCGCAGCCTGCGCATCAATTACGAACTGATGATCCGCTTTGAAAGTAAAAAAATTGCGAGCGAGGCGCGGGAAATCTTTTCTGCCAATCTCCAGCACTGCCGTCGCGTCACGGCGGCGGAATGGCGCCAGTCACGCACGTTCTGGCGGCAACTGAAACAGCGCTGGGCGTATTTTTTGCTAAACCATCTCGACCCTTATCTGGCGCGCCGGCAATGGCGTGATTTGCCGGATTGATTTCAGGACCCGATTTCATTTTACGATTCACCCGACTCGATGTGCTGCCAAATTCCGGCTTTCCCGCCGGGTGGAATTTATGCCGACGACCCGGCGTTCATTCCGGACCGTCCCGCGCTCTGATTCTTAAGGTGGGCAGTCCTCTGCCTGCCGGTGTGGCGAACCTGAACGCGACGGTTGGTAATGGCATCCGTCTGCAAAGATTGGCGTGCACGAAGTGGCGCGTCCTGCCATTTGCCGTTTTGAATCCCGCCAAGGATTGAAAGTATTCCGCGAGAAATGTAGGCGAATAAATCTTTCTCCGCGCCGGGAAAGTTGGTTCGCGGTCGGATGAGGTGAACTGAATTCGCACGCGGGCCAGTCCATACGCCATCCGGGAACTGTTATTGCTCTTGTCATTTCCGGTCCAAAGCTTATTTTCCGCTCATCATGAAGCCGATGCAATCCCTTTGCAGAAACGGTTGCTTTCTGGTTTTAAGTGCTTTTATTTTCATGGTCCGCCCTGCGCTTGCGGGCCTGCTGCCGTTTCCGCTTTCCGCCAATCAACGGGGCACCGTGACCTGTCTCGAAAACCCTTCCTATGCTTACGATATTTATCTGCCGCCAGCTTATTCAATCAATGGAACCCCGCTGCCAATTTTTTACACGATGTATGCCAATGGTGGCGGCATGGTGGGGACGTTTCAGGCTACCTGTTCCAGCTTGAACATTATCGTAGTGGGCATCACCGGCACAAAAAATGGCGTGCCTTGGGACAATGTCATGCGAGAGATTTACGCCGTCACCCGCGATGTCCGGCAGCGGGTGCTTTATGATCCGACGGCGGAATTTGCCGGCGGCTTTTCCGGCGGCGGCGAATGCGCGTATATGTTCGCCCGGATGCGGGCGCAACACGTGGCTGGATTGTTTGAAATGGCTGGCAACGAGGGGCGCGGCAACCTCCATGCCAGTGTGAGTTACTATGGTGTTGACCGGGTGCCGACCAACCTATTGGTCGCGCGCACCACCGGCACGAGTGACACCTCCGTCATTTTCTACAATCCTTATGTCAGCAATTATCTCGCTTACTGCGGTGCGATTGTGCAGGACTGGTCCTTTAGTGGCAGCCACACCACCCCGCCGGACTCGTTGAAATCTGCCTGCCTGACTTGGCTGGTGAGCCGGCGCATTCCGGCCGGGCCCAATGACCGGTCCAACGCCTTCATGCTCTCCACTAACTGGCAGGCCCGCATCGCCGCCGGCCAGCAACAATCGGTTCTCTTCGAATGCGTCTCCAACCTCATGAACTTTCCGCGTACCTGGTTCGCCTATCAAGCCGGACTAACCTTGGATCAACTCCTGACCAATTACCCCGTCTTCCGCACCTTGAATGTTTCCAATCTGGCGCAGGGCGACTTTGCCTCCGACCTGTTTTACTACTACGCCCGTGGCGCCGCCACCAATGCCGATTGGAACCGATACAATTCCTGCATGAAGGCGCTCACCGGCATCACCATCAATAACGACTTCGACGGCACCACCACTATCACCGGTTTTCCCAGCCCGCCGCCATTCGCCGGCCAGATCGGTTCCATTTACATCACCACCGCCAACGGCGACCGTGCGGGCGACATTTATGCGCTGCTCACCAATTATGTCCATTACCCATCGCCGCAAATTCAATGCTCGGCGGCTCCATCAATAAACCAGGTCAATCTTTGGCTCGTGGAAGACACGCCGGGACTGGCCTACTCCGTTCAGTCAAGTTCGAACCTTCTCAACAATCCCTGGCAAGACCTGCCCGTCATCGGCGTTGATGCTAACACCATTTGGTCCGCCGCCGTTGACCTGTCGCCGGATTTAAGCACCGGATTCTACCGCATCACCGCCGTCCCGTCACCAGCCACTTCGCCGCCCTGGCCAGTGCAGTAAGCGTTCTGTGTGCTGAAAGCATGGCCGTATCGTAGTTGAATTAATTTCGTCTCAACATATAACAGCCAGAAAAGATTCATTGACCCTGACTCGTCCCGCCGAAATTGGATGGAGACGTGAGGTGCGCTGGATTTGAAGCCGTCAGGATTCAGATTTGCGAGGCGGCGGTGCGCTTGAGCATGATGCTGATGACGCGGGACACGTTGTCCTTGTATTGCGGATCGCCCGTCAACTGTTTCCAGGCCGGGGCCGCCGAAAAGGCCTTCCAGTGCTTCTTGTGTGCGTCCAGGTTTTCGCCGCAGGTCAGGTAAACCAGGCAGGGCATGTTCAGCCCGGCAATCGTCCGTCCATAAAAGATCGGGGCCAGCCCGACTTCCTTCATCAGCGGGATTTCTCCGCTCTCGAACATCTTGATTTTATTCAAGCCCTTGCCCTCGCTGGAACTCAAATAAGTGCGCAGCTCAAAGACCCTGGGCGGCTGATTCGTCGCCGGCAAGGACATCCGTTTCATGCCATCAAATGCGACCAGCAATGAGCTTTCAAAACGGGTGTAAGCCGGATTTGATTTCGGTGCGTCCAGAAATTCGCCGGCGGCCTGTTGGTAACCCGCGTCGGCGGCGAGCCGGGCCGGAATGGCGGCAAAGTCTGCGGGTGAGGCGCACGGGATGAGCACATAAATGTGGTTGGTCGTAGAATCCCGCAATTCGGTAAAGACCCCGACCGGCTGGATGCCCATGCGGTTGTAAGCGGGAACCGCCGCCTTCTGCCAATAGTCATTGACCCGCTGCTGTTGCTCGGCGGATTGGGTGGCGTAGATCCGCACTTCGTAATACTGCGGTATTTCGGCCTCCGCCAACGCGGCGCGCGATGGCTTGCCGGTAATAGCGGCGACAGCGGCGAGCAAATACAGGATTCGTAAGGTCATCAGAGTGTTATCGTGCGGATTCAGACGCATTTAAGTTCTCAAGGTTACGCGAATCAGGATCAACCGGAAATGACGGCAACCTCGCGCTTAACCGTGACGGCGATTGACAAACCGCAACCCGCCACGGAAGTGATTACGGTTGATTTGATTTCCTGCAAAAGTGACAGCGCTCCCTGCATCCTGGCCATGACCGCCGTAATGTCCGGACTGGTGAAGTTAAAAACCGCACGGTTTAATCCGAACTGAAATAAAGTTTTGGATAATGGTGGCTGGTCCGTCTCGTGATCTCCCGGGAACCCCTCAAATTTTCCGGCTGCGCAACTTGCGCCGCGGATTGAACCAGGCAAACTGTCAACGTGAAACTTGGAACCCGTGAACCCTGGTGGCGCGAATGGCCGCTCGCCCTCGCCATAGTTGCATTGGCGTTGGCAATGCTCGGCCACGGCTGGATCGTCTCCGCCATGGAGCAGCCCGCCTTGCTGGTCGTCCTGCTCGTCATCATTTGCGGCGTGATTCTGGCGGCGGCCATCGCCATTGTGCGGCATGCCGAGGTGCTCGCGCACCGGCTGGGCGAGCCGGCGGGCACACTGCTACTGACGCTGGCGATCACCGGTCTGGAGGTGACGATGGTGGCGTTGGTGATGTCCACCGGTTCAGAAAAGCCGACGCTCGCACGCGATACGATGTTTGCGGTGGTCATGCTGGTCCTGAATGGTTGCGTGGGGCTGGCGCTGCTGCTGGGCGGGCTGCGCCACCATGAACAACAATTCAACCTGCAGAGCGCGAACGCATTTCTTGTCATGATCCTGCCGCTGACCGTGCTGGGCCTCATCCTGCCGAATTACACGGAGGCGACGCCGGGGCCGACCCTTTCGAAATTTCAAATGGTGTTTCTTTCGGTGATGTCGGTGGGCATCTACAGTGTTTTCCTGTTTTTGCAGAACCACCGGCATCGCGGTTTTTTCATGGCCTCCGGCGAGGCGGCGGAAGCCGCAGCGCCGGAACTGGAGCCTCCTTCCCCGCATTCAACTTATTACCACGCGGCGATGCTGGGGTTTTACGGCCTGCCGCTGGTCCTGCTGGCCAAGCAGATGGCCGCGCCGCTGGATGCCATCGTGTCCAAGCTCGGCGCACCGCCCGCGTTGGGCGGGTTCATCATGGCGTTGCTGGTGCTGACGCCGGAATCCATCGCGGCCATCCGCGCGGCCCTGGCCAACCGCCTGCAACGTTCGGTGAACATTTTGCTCGGCTCGGTGCTGGCATCCATTGGGCTGACCATCCCGCTGGTCATCGCGGTGTCGCTGGCCACCGGCCGCACGCTCATGCTGGGCATTGACCCGGCCGGCACGGTGATGCTGGTGCTGACGTTGCTGACGAGCATTCTCACCTTCTCCCTGCCGCGAACCAATGTGCTGCTCGGCTGTGTCCACCTGCTGCTGTTCGGCGCCTACCTGATGCTAATGTTCGACCGGTGAGGTGCCGGCGCCCGCCCGCCGATCTTTGCCCATGGCCGCAAGACCAAGCGAGTGGGCGCGCGCAAGTCCATTTCACGAATTATCGCGGATTGAATTGTCGCGGGGCGATGCTGGAAATTATCCAGCTCCGAAGTGGCCGGTGGCGGTGAATGATGAATTTACGTGCCGGCAAGCACGATGGAATGGGTCGGATGATTTTCGGTGCCACTTCAAGACACGATTCTTATTTTACAATCTACCAGACACATTGCGTCTGGCTAAATTCCAGTTGATCTTTTGGGACGAACTCAATTCGTGTTAATTCGTGCAATTCGTGTCTAATATTTTCGGGAGTAGGTAGATAACGCAAATTGACTGCTTGTTTAATTGCGGCATACATATTGATTGTAGGTCAGTCGCTTGCCTTCGGTCCGTTTGACCGCTTCGACAACCCGTTCGCCATCATTGAGTTTGCGCGTGTCCCAGCGAAAAGCGAATTCGTCACAATACCGGTGAAGGTGTTCCTTGCTTACGGCATGAAACGTTCCCAGCAGACCACGCTTGATCAGCGAGAAGAAGGATTCGGCACAGTTCACGCCGGAGGTGGTGCCATCCGCATTGCGCTGAGTGTATTTTTGCTTGGAATGGTTCACAATGTCATGCCGTCCCCCGAGATGCTTGGTAATCGGATAAAGGATGGTGTGATAAACCCGGCTTTGATCGGTATTGACGATGGTGCCATTTTCAATGTTTTCAAAAAGAAAATGGCCCACATTGTTCTGCGTCACATTCGGCACGACTTTGAGGCGGACATGACCTCCGCGCTCCAACACCGCGACGACGGGAACTTTATTGGAGTTCTTGCGATAGCCGGGCAGCACGGTTCGCGGATCACCTGGCCGCGGTTTTCCACCCACAAAAGTCTCATCCACCTCGCAGATGCCAGTGGTGTTTCCGAGTTTCTGCCGGTTCGCCTGGTCTTCCGTCAGCGCGAAGCGAATCCGATGCATGAGGAACAAAGCTGATTTGTGGGTGATTTGACAGTTGCGCTCGATCTCCCGCGCGCTCACGCCCTTCTTACTGGCGCAAACGCGCCAGAACCCATAGGCCCAATGCCGTAACGGTAATTTGGAATTTTCGTAAATCGCGCCCGTTCGAACCGTGTATTGCTCGCCGCAAGCGCGGCAACGCCAGAGATAGCGTTTATTCCGCCCGCCCGCGCGGCCTGTCATCTTGTAGACGTCGGCGCTCTGGCAATGCGGGCATACGGGCGAATTGCCCCAGCGTTGCCGTTCAAAGAACTCCACCGCAGCCTTTTCATCACCACAGGCTTTGGGCAGATGTTTAATGATGTCCGATTTCGCAAGTTCAGGATGTTTATTATCTTTCATGGAATAATTTTCCATGACGAGGTAGGACATTGGCTGGGTAACCCCCGCACAAAAACCAAAATTTGCGTTATCTACCTACTCCCGAATATTTTAGTCAAAGAGTGGCGGCGGGCGTAGATCTCGAAATAATCGCACTCGACCAAATTCAACAGATGACAAACGGGGAAATGTCGGGTTGGTTGGGCGGAACCATGTTGAATGGGATGGAGCAGCGCGGCATCCACGCGGGCGAGGCGGGCGAGCATCTGGGCGTCGCGCCGGTCGCACTTGCGCTCGTTGCGGGAGATGGCGTGGAGCTTGCGGGGATTGGCCACGATGACGGTGGCCCCGAGGCCGGTGAGGTAACGGCTGATCCACGGGCTGTGCGTGCCCGCCTCCAGCGCGACGGTGGCGCGGGGAAACTCCGCGAGGAGCTGCGCCAGGGCCGGGCGGGTGTTGGGCAAGGCCGCCTCGCGGACGATGTTGCCGGCGGTATCGAGCACGCAGACGTGATGCGCCCGATCACCGAGATCGAGGCCGAGGGTGAACCCGCTGACGGCAGCAGGCGTGGAGGTGGAAACGACGGAGGGAGCAGTTTTAGTTTTCATAGGCAGAGTATATCACCCGACGCGTCATTGCGTCGAATGTCTGCCTTCTCATCTAATCTTGTTAGCCGTCATCGTGCTAATATCTTAAAGAAAATATTGGATGCCATCAGCAAACCACCAATGAATGCCATTGTCTTGCGAAATGGATATGGATCCATCGGTCCTATAAATGGCCCATTACTAAAACATGCGATGTAATCTCCAACCAAATAATAATCTATCCCAGAGCCATGATAACGGCTGCTAAATAACAGAAACCTCGCGCCTGTCAACTCAATCAATCCGACATAAACCACAATCAATGCCAGAAAAATAATGACTCTCGTGCTCGTTTTCACATGAGGTTTTGCATGACGCCTAGACAGTATGGCTGGCAATGAAAGTGAATAAGGTGTCTGCTCTCCGAGTTAAACGTGGGTTGCACCGCGTGAACGGTGCCGAGCCACAGATTGTGGGACTCACGCCCCAGACAACCGACATTAGGAAAACAGACACCATGAAGACATACATACTGCGCCAACCGAAACCTGTCCAGCCGCAAAATGCCAGTCGTTCACCCCGACTAAAACCCGCTCCCCCGGTGACCACCGCCAGCCCTTCGGGGCGACCGGAGACCCCGGCCAAAGGCCCGTTCCTGTTCATTGGATTGGACGTGCATAACGACTCCATTGCCGTGAGCCTCGCGCCCTCCGATTCAACCGAAGTCCGGCGTTACGGGATCATCGGCGGGGAGCATGACGACGTGCTCAAATTGGCCCACAAACTGCAAGCTGCCCATCCGGCCGCCACGGTGAAGTTCTGTTACGAAGCCGGGCCGCGCGGCTTTGCGCTGTGCCGCTGTCTGCAAACGCACGGCTGGGACTGCATCCTGGTATGCCCCTCCAAAATCCCGCGCAAGCCCGGTGAACGCGTCAAGACCGACCGGCGGGATGCTGACGACTTGGCCCGCCTGTATCGGGCTGGGGAGTTGACGGGCATTTATGTGCCGGAACCTGAGGATGAGGCGATGCGGGATTTGATTCGCGCCCGTTTTCAGGTGGGCAAGCAACAACATCGGGCCCGGCAACAACTCAAGATGTATCTGCTCCGCCATAACCTGCGTTACGGCGGCCAGGCCAGTTGGACGCCCGCGCATCTGCGGTATCTGGCCAAAATTAAAATGCCCTTGGCGGGGTCAATGACGGCGGTGGGCAACGGCTGACGCGGCGGAATGAGCTTCGCCACTGCGGGCTTGTCAGGGTTCGGAGTCAGCGTTACGGTGGGGCGTGTCATGATGGGTTTGAGGATGTATTCTTTCATTGATGTGGTAATTGATTGTTTGAACTACGTTCGCAGCGTGGCACCGAGTGGTGTCGCGTTCAACCCATCATGGCATCTAACCGCCGTTGGCGCTGTCAGTTCCGCTGTCGCGGTTCACGTCGCAGGTCGGCGGTGGCTCAGCTTTTTTCGTTGGCCACTATGAGCGCGCCACAGACAAGACATACGCGCTCACCATCTTCTGCCCGCGGCCAACAAGTTCCATTTTCTTAATTATTGAAAAAATCTTTCGACAGAGAAACTTTGTAGCCGCAGAATTGCTTTAATGAAGACGAACCGATTAATATTTGCGAAAATCTTTGGATTGTTTTCGTTGTGTCTGGGTTTGGTCGCTGGCATTGCCGTTCTGATCGCTTTTGTTTTTGCCTTATGCTTCGGGCGACAGGATGCTGCCGGTTACGGCGCGGCGGTGTTATTAATTTCTCTTGCGGTTTTGGTAATAGGCAGTCCGTTCGGATTGCTTGCTGCTTTTTGCGGGTGCAGACGCTTGGGAATGGCCGCCACCGCGTTATGTATTTTGCCTTATCCTCTTGCGGTCTTTACGATGCGTATTTTCGTCGGCGGAAGATGATGTGATTTGTATGGAACCACTTTTAGTCAAATTGGCCCGGAGCAAAAAGGCCGGGAGGATTATGGCTGGCGTATTGAAGTTTTTTGTTTCGATGTTTGTGATGACGATTGTTTGCACTAACACATGGGATGATTTTCTCGATGGCAAGGTTTATATGTGCACGGATGGCCCAACAGGCTATTTCACACCCGGTGATTGGGTTCACAATTGGGATGGGCATCCTGTCGCCGTGGTTCATCAGATTACCCCGCCGCATGATATGAGTGACCCAGATCAAATCAAAGCGGGTTGGAGTGTGGCTGGCCTGTGGTGTTTGTGGTTTTCATTTTTCGGGATTTCGCTGGTTGTCAGCATCCTGCTTGCATGGGTGCCATGGATTCCACGGCTCGAGCGCTCGATTGTAAATGAGACATAAATCCTGTTTGACAGAAGAATTTTCAGGAGCAGAATTCATTCAATGACACCAAAACTCCGCCGTTTGGCCGTTTGCTTTTGCATGAGCGCATTGGCATTGGTTTTTCTTTCTGGCTGCATCGGAACAAAAATATCTTACAGCCCAAAAGAACAAATGGTGGTGGCCACCAGCCACAACAACTTTCTGTGGCTTGGACCTTGTGGCAGTCCGTGGAATTACTCCGACCAGATTAACATTCTTTTGCAGGGTGATTATTACAAATCCGAAGCTTCTCAACTTGAGGCGTATCAAGATGGAAAACTCAAAGTTGATTCAGGCTATGTCATTCTAAATCGCACGAATAAAACCGTGACGATTGAACTGGCTTTTGAAGGGGACGATCATGTTCCTGTGCAATGCAAATATAACGGAATTCATAGATACGTTGAAAAAGAGCCTCAAGAGTTCGACATCACACGCGGGTGGCTAGAAGAGTTTTATCGAACCAATGGTATGGATTTTTATCATCCTTGAATTGCAAATAATGAAACGCCACCTGCCATTCGCGCTCACAGCTGTGAAACTATTTCCGGTGTTTGGATTGGCATTGGTTTTTCTTTCCGGCTGCGTCCCAATACAGCGCAGCGAGTTTTCAACTTTAGAGGATGAGATTCGCATCTCTCCCGAGAAATACTGTATTTCGGTTTCTGTTCACACGCAAACCTCTGACCCTGCCAAACAGCCCGGCATTGACACGAATCGTTCGTTTGCAATTTCTCCCTCCAGCAAGCGTTTCAACCTCCAAGTCACAAAAAATGAATATTCAGAAGAATGGGCCAAAACCAATCCTACTCCATGGATTGAGGCCAATCTTACTCTGATTGATCCATCGAAGCAATCGGGTAAGGATGATTCAATCAAGTGGAAGAATGGCAATTGGAAAATGAGTTTGTTTTTCACCGGCCCAACATCCCGGCCACCGATTTATTCCGAGTTTCGGATTTATACATTTTGGTATTGCCCACTTTTTATGCGTCCATACTGATAATTATGTTTTCCGGACGAAAACCAATTGTGTTGGCAGAGATGAACAATACCGCACTGATTGTCTGTTTTTTATCCTGCACTTTGATTTGCAGCATCATAATTGTTGTGAATATTGGAATGGTGGTGCGGGACGACTTTTCTTTTTTCTCAACTATTTTATCCGGCGTCGGCATAATGTTCATGCTGTTTTTTTGGTGGTATTTTGTGCGGCCAATCGCTCTTGAATGGCTTAAACGCCGAAAGAACAAACATTGATGCATCCAGAATTTTGGCCATATATGATCGGATTTGTTCCGATTCTTTTCGCGCGGAGTTGGCCTGCGCGGGTCGTGGCAATTTTGTTCGGCTTGGTTTCCGTCGGGCTTGGCGTTTATTATGTCTGGAGCATTCAGCATGGTGCGGATGATTCCACCACCATCCAACATGCTGTGCTTGGCGACGATGCAATGCACGCGCATACGAATTTAGCGAGTCACGCAGACGCTCCAACTCGGCAGCCCGATGCTCCCAGTCCGTAGCCTGATCGTCCGCGATGAATCGTAGGCTTCGATCAAACTGGGCTATCACATCGGCTTTGCCGGTTTTGTTCGAATGCAATTCCAAGCAAAAGGGCTCCAAACCCTCTTCCCGCAAACGGCGATGAACGACGTCGAGAGCAGCCCGTTTCTCCGCGACGAACAAAACTCGTTTTCCGTGGGCCAAACAGTGAGCGATAATGTTAGCGATCGTCTGAGATTTACCTGTTCCCGGGGGACCTTCCAAGACGAAGTCGTGCCCGGCTGCAGCCGCCATTACCGCAGCGAGCTGGGATGAATCCGCACTGCGGGGACAAAAAATATTGCCCGGATGGAAATTATCATCGAGCTGCTCAGGGCGGATGTCCTCTGCCAGATTCGGATACGGTATTCCTGCCTCATTAACCAAATGATTGACCACTCGGTTACGCGTAAGGTCATCCAGCCGGTCAGCAAGGTCCTTCCAAAGCAGAAATTTGGTGAAGGAAAACTGTCCGAGCCAGACTTCTGCCTTTACTTCCCAGCCTGGAAGGTCACGAACCGCGTCACGAAAGAGCCGAAAAATCAATCCGACATCCACCCCACTGTGATCTTCCGGCAGGGGGTCAAGACCAGGAATTTCCTTTTGGAAGTGTTGCCGTAACATTTCCATCAGCGTCACGTTGAGTCGGGTTTCGTCGTCCAATCGACGGAGGGCAAAACCTTCAATAACTGACTTACGCTTCAGTTCGACCGGGACAAGCAGCAGCGGCGCGCTGAAGACGCGGTCGCTGGACTCACTTTCCCTCCACTCCAGGAAGCCAACGGCTGCAAAGAGGGTGTTGGTACCATTCTCGTCGATCGCATTCCGGGCCGAACGATAAAGGTCGGTGAGTCGGCGGGGGTGTTCGGATTCGTCCAGATGCGTGTGCAATCGTCCATGCTTGAGTTCGTCCACCAAGTGATCAGCCAAAGCATCCGCACGCTGTTGCTGGGTAAAAGCAATGTCGCTGCGCGGATCATCTTCTCCCATCACTTTTGGCCGGGGGCGCAGCGCAAGTTCGTGCTGCGCGGCGAGCTCGTCTTCAACTCTCTCAGGCGAGGTGGAAAGTATGCGAATTGTTGACTTCGTCTCGCGAAAGTTCAGCAGCCGGTTGCGCAGACTTAAGTCAAGCAGGCGGCTCTTCCACTGATCAATCCGCGTGCCCGGCTTGCCGTTTGGCTCTGTAACCGCCTTAAGCGGGTCAGCGAAGTCCCTATCGCCAATCCCAGTCACCGGCGCTGGCAGGGCCGGCGAGCCGGCAGGACCGGTCGATGTGGCAGGCTGGTTAGGTATTGGTAACGGGCGGATTCGGGCAACACGAGCCCGGCGAACATCCAATGCAAGACGAAAGGGTTTGTCGCCCTGAATGTGCGGGCGAGCCAGCAGTTCGGCATCCTTGAGCGTACCGGGCGTCTCGCTCGTGACCACCGTACATTCAAAGACGGTAATCAGTTCATCGGTCGCCAGCTTGCGGATGTGCTGAAGATCGTCGTTGGATGGGTCGGCCAAGGTCCGCTCCTCCAGCCAACACCCGCTATACGCGTGGCCTTCATGCATGAGCACCAGCGAATGCAGGCCGGCCTGTTCGCAGCATGCGGAGAAGAGGAGTGACAAATCCAGGCAGTTGCCGAAGCGCTGCGACAAGATGTCAGCCGGCGATCTTACTTTCTGACCAGTGTTTTCAAAGCTCGCCGGCGCTACAATGTAACGAATGCCAAGCTCGCTAACCGCCTTGTAGATCGCGGCCAACTGTTCCCAAGCACGCTTCCGACTTTTGTCTTGATATCCATTTAGCGCGGAGTGACCAGTATGTTCACGCAGCAACTCAGCCGCACGACTCAAAATGGTCATTACCGCCGGATCGTTCGGCAGGATGAATGCAGCCAATATTTCGGGCAGTGCGACCAAACCGCACCATTCATTACGCGCCAGCAAGGAAATCGGCTCGGTCTTGGAACAGATAATCGCGGTGCCTTCAACAACCTCAATTTTAAGCCAGCCAGATACCCTTTCGCTGAGCCTTGCGAGGAAATCGGGGCTGAGTTTCAAATCCAAGGGAGCCACATGAAATTCACCGGCAGCGTCGACGCTTTGGAGACGCAACTCCATCGGTTCGGCAAATGCCGGCTCGGTGGTGATGCGGATAATGAGATCCTTGCGCGGATGGGCGTCGTTGTAGAAACGCAGTTCCTTCACTACGGGAATTGCGTTTTGCTGAAAGGCGAAATTGATCGCCTGGTCGTAAACCAATGAAAGTTTCGGCGCATCAGGCGTATCAGGCGTATCGTTCATGTTTTCAATTCTTTCGCAAATTCCTTCATTCGTTTAGGCAGCAACGTCTCCTGCTTGTCTGAAGGCGAAAGCCCTGCATTCTGAATGAAATCAATTTTCTTCAGCATGTGAGTTCTCGGTGAAGGCTTTTTGGAGGATGGACTGGCTGAGGCGGGTGGCGCGCTGGAGGTTACCAGCCACAAACAAAATATAATCGGGTTCGCCGTTGGCAAATGAGAGTTTGCAGACTGCTACACCGTGCGAAGCCGAAAGATTGATTTTATCCTTCGTCTGTACCGTCCAACCGCAGCGGCCAAGCTGCGTATCAATCTGCTCGCGTGCTGTTTGCTCAGGAGTCATGACCTAATATCCCTAGTACTGAATCGGCCTTAATCGTAGGCGAAACCGCACGGGAGGCAAACGTAAAACCATCAACGAATTTCACGGAGCAGAAATGGAATACATTCGGCTCCCAACCATGCGATGCAGCAACAATGCCCGATGCGAATTAACAGCAATTTCGCGCAATACGTAGCTCTATATATTGGATATTCCTGAACAACCCGCGACATGACGAATCCTCAGCATCCCGGCACTTTTACGCCGCCAACATTCGCCACCTCAATTCCGGTCTCGCCAGAATACATCCGCCTGCCGCGCCCTGGCGAAACCGAGGCCACGCCAGTTCGCAAGCTGTGTTTGTTGCAGCCATCTAGCGCGACGATTGGCCAGCCGCTTCACCGCGGTCGATGTTCCGCTTTCGCTTCGCTCAGCGGAACCTTTACCGGATTCAGCCGCCGGCCAATCGTCGCGCCAGCCAACGATGCTGCTCCTTATCACCGAGGAGGACTACGCCCCCGTCTTCTTCATCAACGGCGCCATCAAGGGCACCGACCTCTTCTACCGTCACACCACCAAAAGCTTTGTCCCGCTGAACGAGCGCTGGGTGGAGTATCTGATCAGCCTGTCCGAGTCGTCCGAGGGCAAGGGCGTGCCCATCTCCGAACGCATCAACACCCGGCGCCAGCTCAACCTCCAGGCCGTGGTCAGCCCGCCTGACGTGATGATGGCCCGCAAATATGCCTCCGCCGCCTGGGCTGAGATCAAGTCCGCCGCCCTGACCGAGTTGCCAAAGGAATCGATCCTGCGCAAATTCATCGTGCAGGACGGCGGCTTCAGCGCCATCCAGAAGATCGCCAACGCGGCCAAGGAAAATCCCGAATTTGCCCAGGCCCTCTTCCTCGCCTCCAGCGCCGAGAACTACATGCCCGAACTGGAACCGCCCGCGGCCCCGGAACCGCCCACCCCGGTGTTGACCCTCCATCTTCAGCCGCACAAAAATGCGCACGTCAAGTCAGCCACCACCCAGGAGTTGAGTCAGGGTTATGTCTTCGAAGACCAGCGGCCCAAGGCAGCGCTGAACGAGGTGATCTACGAGGCGGCCGAGCGCAACCTGCGTTCCGTGACCGAGCCGGGCA
>Ga0302320_10002023_pt1 | contig 48414 bp, 40 predicted proteins | sample Bog_T0_3_FD_202130 | JGI IMG/M metagenome (GOLD analysis project Ga0302320, IMG submission 202130) | Peat permafrost microbial communities from Stordalen Mire near Abisko, Sweden - Bog_T0_3 | ecosystem: Environmental > Terrestrial > Soil > Wetlands > Peat | place: Sweden: Abisko, Stordalen Mire... | reverse complement strand
CGCGTCGCGTTGTTGGGATCGAGCTCGAAACGGAACCCCTGGTGCACGAGCATCAGGCCGCTTAGCCGTTCTTCGCCGTTCTGATCGCCCTGAGCGCTCTTGGGTCGTGCTCGACCACGATCGTGCCCGACGCCAGCCGCCGCGGCGGTACTGGCATGGTGCCCTCGCGAAACCACCGATAGGCAGTCTGGGTATGGACGCCATAAGAACAGGCCCACGCGGCGAGCTTTACCTGCTAAGCGTACACACGTTCGCTCACGTGTATGGGGATACCGGCGAGCTGTTCGTTACCCTCGGGCGAGAACGCAGCCACCAGCTGCGTTGGTTAGGGACCGAATGCTCAGAGTCGCTCTGGAGCGCCGTAGGGGCGCAACACCTCGGGCACCGCGACATGGCCGTCCTCGTCCTGGTTCGCCTCTACGAGGGCGATCAGGAACCTGGCCGTCATGGCTGTCCCGTTCAAGGTGTGGACAAAGCGCAATGAGCCGTCGCGGTCACGAAAGCGCACGTTGAGCCTGCGGGCCTGATAGTCGGTCGTGTTCGAGCACGAGGTGATCTCGCGGTAGCGCTGCTGGCTGGGTATCCATGCCTCTACGTCGTACTTCTTGGCCGCAGAGGGGCCGAGGTCGCCCGCTGCTGTCAGCACGACCCGGTAGGAAATACCGAGCCGGCTGACAAGGTCCTCCTCGATGGCGAGGATCTCCTCGTGATGCTGTTTGGCCTGTTCGGGCAGGGCGAAGAAGTACATCTCCACCTTGTCGAACTGGTGGACGCGGAAGATGCCCCGGGTATCACGCCCGGCTGCCCCCGCTTCCCGTCTGAAACAAGTTGAGTAGCCCGCGTAGCGCAACGGCAGGGCTTCGACGGGCAGGACCTCGTTCTCATGCAGGCCGGCCAAGGCGACCTCCGATGTGCCGGTCAGGTAGAGGCCGTCGCCAGGCAGCTGGTAGAGGTTGACCTCGTCTGTGGGGAGAAAGCCCGTTCCGTACATGGCGCTCTCGCGCACGAGCACCGGTGGCAGGACCGGCTCGAAATCCCGCTGCACGAGGGCGTCGAGGGCGTAACGGTAAAGGGCCAGCTCCAAGAGGGCGACCGCGCCTCTGCGGTAGGCGAACCGGGCTCCTGAGATCTGGGCACCGTGCTCGAGGTCGAAGCCAGGGGCGGACAGGCCGTGGTCATGGGCTGAGCCCCACAGTGAGCTGAGCTCCAGGTGATCGCGAGCCTCGAAGCCGAAGGTGGGCGGCGACCCGACCTTGCGCAGCTCAAGGGCGTCTTCATCGCTGTAACCGTCCGGGCAGGTCTCGTCGGGAGGGTTCGGGAGCGCTGAAAGCAGCTCGTAGCGCCGACGCTCAAGTTCTTCGAGCTCGATTTGGGCCTGGCGCAGCTCCTGGCCGACGGCGACGAGCACCGCCCGCTCCTCCTCGGTGGGCTTTCCCCGCGGCCGCGTCTTGGAGCGCAGCTCGTCAACCTTGGCGGACAGGTCCCGCCAGAGCGCGTCAACCTCCAATAGGCCATCAAGGTCAGCCGCCGCGCCTTTACGGGCGAGCGCGCGCCGGAACTCTTCAGGGTGCTCACGGGCCAGCCGAATATCGATCATCGTTGCGTAGCCTACGAGCTGGAAGACGGCCGGGCGGAAAACCCGCCCCGGCGCCAGAGCACCGGGGTTAGCGGCGCTTGCCCTTCTTGCGCGGCCGCGGCGGTGGCCGGCGGGCGGCAGTGCCCGAACGGGGCGCGCCAGGACGCTGGGCCGGCCGCGAGTCTGTACTGTCCGAGCTCGAGGCGCGTTGACCAGAAGCGTTTGCCCCGTTTGCGTAGGTGGAGCTCGCAGCTTGCTCGTCCTCAAAGTCGCCGCCGGCGCCGTCCTCGTCGATTTCCTGGACGGTGGCTGTGGCGGCGCGAGCCGATCCAGGCCTTAGTACCTGAGGCTTTACAGGAGGCGCTCCCCCGGTACGGCGGCGCCTGACGCCAGGCGTCGCGTCGGGGCCGCTCAGGGCACCGGCTGCGACCGCCGCAGGCGAAAGCAGCTGCATTGCGGTCCCGCGCGCCTCGAGGCGCTCGCGGATTCTCCGGTAGCGCTCCTCGTGCTCTTTCAGCATCGCCAAGATGGGCGATGCAATGAAGATCGAAGAGTAAGCCCCGCTCGTCAGGCCGATCAGGAGGGCGAGGCCGAAGTACTCGAGCGTGACGGCCCCGAGGATCTCGGCACCGAGCACGAGCACGGCGAGGATGGGCAGGATAGCTACGAGAGAGGTGTTGATCGAGCGAGCCAGAGTCTGGTTCATCGAGAGGTTGACGACGTCTGTGTACGACAGCTTCCCTGTGGCGCCGAGGCCCTTTGAGTTGTCGCGCACACGGTCGAAAACGACGATGGTGTCGTAGAGCGAATAACCGAGCACAGTCAAAAAGGCGACGACTGTGTCAGGGGTGACCAAAAACGACAATAAGGAGTAGATGCCGACCGTGATGATGATGTCGTGGGCGACGGCAATGATGGCCGCAAGAGCCATCTTCCACTCGAAGAACAAAGAGATATAGGCCGCGATGACGATGAGGAAGACGATGAGTGCCTCGACGGCCTTATGGGTGATGTTGCCGCCCCAGGTCGGCCCGACGGTCTCGACAGATACGGCCGAGGCGGGCTTGTGTGCGAGCGCCGCCAGCACGCCGGCCACCTTCTCCGCTTCGGCGTTGCTGACGCCAGTCGAGCCCTTGGCGAGCTTGGCCTCGACGTTCAAGCTCGCCTTTGAGCCGCTGCCGAGCTGAGTAATCGTTGCCCCACCAAAGCCGAGCGGGCTCAGGGCACTCTGTGCCTGGGCGACGGTAACGCCCGGGGCCGGGACTTCCCATGAAGTCCCCCCGACGAACTCGATGCTGTAGTTGAGGCCCTTGACCCCGAGCGATATGAGACCGGCGAGGATCACCAGCGAGGAAGCAGCGAACCACCACCGGCGTTTGCGGACGAAGTCGAAGCGCGTCTGTCCGCGGTAGAGGCGGATGAGCGGCGAGCGCTGCCGCTCGGCTGGGGAAATGGCTATCGAGGCAGTGCTCATATTCTGGCCTCCGAAGGCGCCGCGAGTCCTCTAGCCACACCAAAGATGCGGGCATCGGTGAACACCGCGTTACGGCCGAGGAGGATAACTAGTGGCCGCGTGAATGTGTAGGCCGTTATCACGTCCACCAAAGTGGACAGGCCGAGCATGAAGGCAAAGCCTCGCACGGCGCCGATCGACAAGATCCACAGCACCAGTGCCCCGAGGAAGGACACGGCGTCAGCGGAAAGGATCGTGCGGTAGGCGCTCTTGAAGCCCCTGTCCACCGAGGATCGGACCGAGCGGCCCGCACGCACTTCATCCTTTAATCGCTCGAAATAGACGACATAGGAGTCGACAGTGATACCCACTGAGACAATCAACCCCGTCATGCCCGAAAGGTCCAAGGTGAGCCCAGCAGAGGTCTGACCGAGGAGGGAGATGATGGCGTAGATGAGGGCACCGGTGCTGACGAGGCCGAGCACCACCACGAGACCGAGGGAGCGGTAGTAAAAGATCGTGTAGCCCATCACGAGCAGCAGCCCGAGCAGGCCGGCCAAAAGGCCCGCCTGCAAAGAACGCTTGCCGAGCGTGGGCGAGACGGTCGTGTAGGTCGCCTGGTTGAGGGCGATCGGGATCTGGCCATACTTCAAAATGGTGGCGAGGTTTGTCGCCTGGGCCTGGGTGAATCCACCCGATATCTGTCCCGAGCCTCCGAAAGACATTGCGTTTATCGTTGGCGCCGACTCCACGTAAGCCCCGAGGTCAATGGCCAGTGGCAGGTGATAGTTGGCTTTCGCGATTGTGTCGAAGAAGGCCGAGTACTGCGGCTTGACCGTGAAATTCACGAGCCAGCCCTCTCCTGAGGTGGCGTCGTACTCAGCAGAGGCCGAGGAAAGGATGGCACCGGTGGCCGGGACTGTGCCGTCGTAGGCGGTCGGACCGAGCTCGTAGCGCGCGACGCCGGTCGCGGTGGCGTTAGACGCCACCAGCACGGTACGGGAGGGCTGGTCTTGGAGCTCCGATGTGCTCGGGGTCGAGGCAAGGGACGGGTCTGGGCCCGGACCTGGGTTGTAAGCGCCGCTTGTCCCCGATGCCGAGATGTAGGTGGAAGTGGAGAACTTGTAGGCCGAGCCGCAAGCAGGCGGTGCCACATAAGCACCGGCCTTGACCTTCTTGGCCGGAATCGTCGTCGTGGTCGTCGTCGACTTCGTCGTAGTCGATGTGGTCTTCGAGGCGGTTGTCGTGGTGGTCGTCTTCGACTTCGGCACAGTGGTGGTCGTCGTAGTGGTCGTCGCGCTCGGCGCCGCGTAGGCGGCAGCGGCACACAGGACCGGACGGAAGAAGAGCTGGGAGGTGTTGCCCAATGTCTTAATGACCTGGGCGAAGTTCTTCACACCCGGAAGCTGGACGACGATGTTGTTGCCCTGCGAGCCGATGTTCGGGTTGGACAGGCCCATGCCGTTGGCGCGGTTCTGCATAATGGCGACGACTGTCTGAAGCTGGGCCGGAGTCGCCTTGTGGACGGGCTGGAACACGACCGACAAGCCACCTTCGAGGTCCAGCCCGAGTTTCGGGGACCAACCCGCGGCAAGGACGCCGCCGAGCGACCCGAAACAGATGAGGCAGACGAGGATGACACTTGTAAGCAGGCCCCGTCTCACCGGACGCTGCCGTCACTCGGGTTCGGGTGGTCGTCTCCGGGATCGGTGGGCTCACCCGGATCCAGCGGCGCCACCGAGTACGGGTCGTGCCCGGAGTCGTCGACGAGGTCGTCATGGGTATGGTCGTCATAAGACGGCATGTTCACGTCGGTCTCTACTGGGTCATCGATACGCTTGGTCACGGCTTGGCGTAGGACCTCGATGACGGTTCCGGGAGCGACTTCAATTCTCGCATGGTCCCCGACGAAACCGTCGACGCGGCCCATAATTCCCGACGAGAGCATCACCTTGTCCCCGACGGAGATCTCCTTGGTGACCTGGAGAGCGCGCTGGCGGCGTTGGCGTTGGGGACGGATCAAGAACATGTAGCCGACGGCGAACAAAAGGACGAAGAAGATCAGTGTTGTGGCCGAGCTACCCTTCTTGGCCGTCGCGACAAGAAGCGGCCCCGAAAGGCTCGCGAGTGTGTGCAGGCTGGGAACCGCGATTACGTGTGCTAAGGGCATGCTGGGCCTATCGCTCAAGGAATGATGCGACCCGTCACCTTAGTCGCCTAAGGCGGGGTCCTTCGTGCATCCATCCTCGCCGCTCCCGGGGGTGAAGAGCGAATCTTGCAGCAGGGCTCCCCTCGCGGCACCGCCCTGGGCCCGCTGCTCGGAGCCGTCGTGCTCGCCGGTCAGCCAGGCGCCCATCAGCTGGGCAGGTATGTCGAGGCCGAGATGGGTGTAGGCGCCTGGGGTGGCAAGTCGGCCCCGCGGGGTGCGCATTATCAGGCCTGCCTGCAACAAGAAGGGCTCATAGACGTCCTCCACCGTCTCCGGCTCCTCGCCGACGCTCACGGCCAAGGTGGACAGCCCCACCGCTCGTCCGCCGAAATGGACGCACAAGGTTTCGAGAATCCTCCGGTCCACGCTGTCGAGACCAAGCTCGTCGACGCCGAACACGGTCAGCCCAGCACGGGCCGCATCCTCGGTGATGACACCCGCACCGCGGACCTCCACGAAGTCGCGCACGCGGCGAAGCAGGCGGATGGCGAGCCGAGGTGTGCCCCGCGAGCGCCGAGCGATCTCGCTCGCCCCACCGGGGGTCAGCTCGACACCGAAGAGCTCGCCGGTGCGGTGGACAATGGACTCGAGCTCCTCATGGCTGTAGAGCTCGAGGCGCGCCACGATGCCGAAACGGTCGCGAAGTGGGCCAGTGATGAGCCCGGTACGCGTCGTTGCCCCAACGAGGGTGAAGCGCGGGAGATCGAGCCTGATCGAACGTGCCGTCGGACCGCGTCCGAGGACGATGTCGAGCTGAAAATCTTCCATGGCCGGATAGAGCAGCTCCTCTACCGCCCGCCCCATGCGGTGGATCTCGTCGATAAATAGGACGTCGCCTGGCTGCAGGGCGGTCAATATGGCGGCGACGTCACCGCTGCGCACGAGCGCGGGCCCCGAGGTTATTCGCAGTCCCGCCCCCATCTCGAAGGCCAAGATGCCCGCCAGGGTCGTCTTGCCGAGCCCCGGTGGCCCAGCAAAGAGCACGTGGTCGACCGGTTGCTCGCGCCGGCGGGCCGCCTCGAGGATGATCTCGAGCTTCTCTCGCAACTGCTGTTGGCCCACGAAGTCGGCGAGATGCTTTGGCCGGATTCCGACCTCAAAAGCACTGTCGCCCTCTACAGGGGCGAGGTCGCGCTCTGGCTGCTCGACGTGGTCGCCGACGCTTCGGCCCGCGAGTATCTCGCGACGGGGGCTCACCTCCGGGTCATCTCCTGGGCGCCAGGTTGCGCAAAGCGAGGCGCAACAACTCCTCCACGCTCCCCTCTCCAGGCAAAGCGCGCACCGCAGCTCGCACCTCTTCGGGCGAATAGCCGAGCTGAGCGAGCGCTTCGCCGACCTCGGCCGCGGCCGAAATCGGGCGTGCTGTCTGCTGGCCGTTGTTGAGTGCTCCGTCGACCCCGAGATAGTCAAAGCGTGCCTGCAGTTCCAAGAGCAGCCTGGCAGCGGTCTTCTGCCCGACGCCGGGGACGAGCTTCAAGGCATCGATGTCGCCGGTCGCTACCACCTGAGCGAGCTCGGTTGGGTCGTGGATGCTCAATATCGCGAGAGCCAGGCCTGGGCCGACGCCGTGTGCCCCGAGAAGGAGCTCGAAGGCGGTCCGCTCCTCGGGCGAGGCGAAGCCGTACAAGGTGATGGCGCTCTCGCGTACATGGGTGTGAACAGCAAAGCTGGCCTCCTTGCCGACCTGAGCTGAGCCAGCAGTACGCGGGGCGCAAAGCAGGCGATAGCCGACGCCAGCAACATCGATGACAAGGTCAACGGCGGAGTCACCCGTGGTCCTGCGTTCTGTGACCACGCCGCGCAGGGAGGCGATCACGGTCGTGCTGGCTGTCGTTGGGTACTGCCGGGCTCAAGATGGGCCAGGCGCGCCCAGGGAGCCGTGCTGAGATGACACAAGGCGAGAGCCAGGGCATCTGCCGCATCGGGCGGCTCCGGCACCGTTTCTAGATCGAGCAGTCGGGTCACCATTCGCTGCACCTGTTCCTTAGAAGCGCCACCGAAACCGGTGACGGCGAGCTTGACCTCGTTGGATGTGTACTCGACCACCTCGCAACCGAGCTCGACTGCGGTCAGCATCGCCACTCCGCTCGCCTGCCCGACGGACATGGCCGTGCGGGCATTTGTCTGGAAGAAGACCCGCTCGACTACCACGACGTCAGGCTGCAACTCTTTGACCAGGCTGTGCAGTTCCTCGCGCAAAGTGGCAAGACGAAGGGGCACGGCCTGGTCTTTCGGAGTGGTAATCACTCCGGCGGCGATGGCACTCGAGCGTCCAGCGTCCGAGCGCACGCAGCCGTAGCCGCAGCGTGACAAACCTGGATCGATGCCGAGAACAAACACTCGTTCGATGGTAACCCGCGTGGCTTACGAGCCGGCGGACCGTCGTCGGACGCTCAGACCTCGACCCGTTCCAAGACGTCGTCGGGGATGTCGAAGTTGGCCCAGACGGCCTGGACGTCGTCGTGCTCCTCAAGCAGCTCGATGAGGCGCAGAACGCGCTTGGCCGTCGACTCGTCAGTTACCTCGAGGCGGGTGGTTGGCACCATCTCGAGCTCGGCCGAGTCGACGGAGATGCCTGCACCTTCCAGGGCGACGCGCAGCCCGGCAAGGTCTGTCGGGGCGCTCGTGAGCATCCATTCGTCACCTTCGTCGCGCAGGTCCTCACCGCCTGCGTCGAGGGCGGCGACCATCAGCTCGTCCTCCTCCACCGATTTCGGGACCATCACGACGCCCTTGCGTTCGAATTGCCAAGAGACCGCGCCCGGTTCGGCCATGGAGCCGCCGTTCCTGGTAAAGGTCGAGCGGATCTCCGAACCCGTGCGGTTGCGGTTGTCGCTCAGGCACTCGACGATAAGCGCCACCCCCGAAGGGGCGTAACCCTCATAATTGATCGCTTCGTAGCGAACACCCTCGAGCTCGCCGGTGCCGCGCTTTATCGCCCGCTCGATCGTATCGAGGGGGACCGAGGCATCCCGTGCCTTGGTGAACATCGTGCGGAGGTTCGCGTTCGCGGTCATGTCGCCACCGCCCTCTCGGGCGGCAACTTCGACCTGACGGATCAATTTCGCGAAGAGCTTGCCGCGCGCCGCGTCAACGGCGCCCTTCCTGTGCTTGGTGGTTGCCCACTTGGAGTGGCCCGACATCGCCTCAGCCTTTCTCGGTGTGCCGATCATGATACGACGACGGTCTAGACCGCTTGGCCGCTGGCTTCTTACAAGGTACCTTCACCTCGAACGGTGGCACCTCACAGCTCACGCAACACCCCGACGCGCTCGGCGAGGTCCAGCGTCCCGAGCCGTTCCGGCTCATCTTTGAACTTGTCGAAGGGCACCAGCCAAAGCCGCGAGGTTGAAGTTGTAACGCCGCGAGGCAACGACTCGGGCCGACAGTTGGGATAGGCACCCACCTTGTCGAGAGCCGAGATCAACCCGGGCGGATAGCGGGTCACTCCGACAGCCGCCAGGTCGGCGAGGGGCTCGCGGGAGTTGCCGGCGATCTTGTCGGCGATCCTGGCGAAGACCGGTATGTGACGCCCGAGCGGATCGAAGGCCAGCACGGCTATGGCACCCGAGAGGGTGTCGTTGCGCTTTATGTGGGCGAGCTCGTGGGCGAGCACCGCCTCAAGCTCGATCCGGTCGAGAGCCAAGACGAGCCCGCTCGTCACAAAGACGATGCCGCGGTGTGGTGGGCTGCCGACAGAGATGGCGTTCGGGGCTGGGTCGTCGATCACCCGGATCTCGGCTCCCGGCAGCCCGAAGACGGCAAACAGGCCATCGGCGACATCAACGAGTCGGGCGGCTTCTGCAGCAGTGAGAACGTTCGGGCGCCGCTCTGGTGTGACAACAGTGCCCCCGAGCTGGCGGACCAGCACACCTGCTGAGCGCACCCAGACAACCGAAGAGACGACGGCGATCACACAGGCGATGGCGGCGCCGGCCATCAAGAAAGCCACCGAGACAGCTCCGAGAGCCATCAAGACGATGGCGAACGCCAAGGGGGCAACGAGCGCTGCTGCAGCGCGTCGACGGCTCGTACGGGCCGCATGGCGCCAGGCCGCATCTCTGCGTCTGGCGGCACCGGCGAGCACCGCCCGGGAGGCTTCGTACGCGGCCTGCTGGGCTTCAGCCGCCCGGCGAGCCCTCCCCTCGCCCTCGGCGCTGCGGCGCTGCCAGTGCGTCCTGTCCCTGGCAGTTGAAGGCATCCCTCAAGGTTACTCTGGCCTGGCGCTTGCCAACCGGCCATAGACCTCCCGGTACTGCGCGGCAACCAGGTCCATGTCACACTCGGCGGCGCGTTGCAGTCCCTTTTCGCAAAGCGAGCGCCGCCCATCGACGTCGTAGAGGACGGACAGAAGGCCTTTCGCTAGCGCGGCGGGCTCTCCGGGCGGCACGAACCTTGCGGCTTGCAGTGCGGCCAAGCGATAGCCGGGTAGGTCAGAAGCCACGACGGCTGTGCCGGCGGCCATGGCCTCGAGGAGGACAACACCGAAGGACTCGCCCCCAAGTGACGGCGCGGCGAACACGTCGGCTCCCGCCAGGCGCCTTGCCCTCTCGGCGTCGTCAACGGCCCCGGGCCATTCCACGCGTTGATCGGAGGCGAAGCGAGTTCGCAGATCCTCTGTGTCCGGGCCGTCTCCAAGAGCCCACAAACGTGCTGTGGCCGGGAGCTGCGCGAAGGCCTCCAGCAGCACGGCGAGCCCCTTTCGGCGCTCATGACGACCGACGAAGACCACCGTCGGGCCTTGCGTGGGCCAGGGCACAACGTGTGCCAGCGTGGCAACCTCGACACCGTTGGGAATGATCGCGACCCGCCCGCGGAGATGACCTACGCACGCCTGAGCGGTGGTGGCCGCTTCCTCGGACACGGCAAAACAAGCGTCCAGCCTGCGTGTCCATCTCCCCACGACGCGGCCGTAAGTGCGATAGGCGACGTCGGCTCCAAAACGGTGGAAGGTACCGACGAGCGGCCACCTGCTGGACAAAAGAGCCGCTATCGAGGGGCCAGGAACCAGGGGCTCGTGGACATGGACCACGTCCGGCTCGAAAGCACGCAATGCCCGATGCGTACGAGCCATTGTCGTCGGCCAAGGTGATACCGGCGCGCGTGAGCCGTTCACCGCCACGGGCATGCCGTTGCCGACTCTTTCGAAGGTGGCACCGTTCAAAGCCCTTGCATCGAGGCGACCAGCCATTGCCGTCTTATCCGCCGGCGCCAAGACGGTCACGTCGTCCCCACACGACCTCAGTGATCTGGCCAGGCCGAGCACTTGGGTCTGCACGCCGCCCGGCACCGTGCAGCTGTAAGGGCACACAAGAGCGATCCTCATTCATCCTCGAGGCTATAGGCAGGGCGCGAGGGGGATTTTGAGGGCGCTAAGGCCGCTCGACACAACGGCTTGTCCTTGTCAGGGCGCGGGTAACCAACAAGCGGCGCCGCGAGGCCCACGGCGGGTTCGCTCGCGTAAAGCCGGTCAAAACACGAGAGAAAATTGTTGCTGAGGCGAGCGGCGCGATAGAGGGCGCTCGCAGGCTACGGCGTCGTGCCGTCAGTCCTCCGCATCGCTTGCCTCCTGCCCGATCATCATCGTCTCGATGTCGAGCACGGTGTCGAATTGCTCAAGCTGGTAGCGGAAGTGAGCGAGATTGAGGTAGGCGCCGTCCTCCTCGCACAAGCGCGAGAGGCGGCTGTGAACCTGCTCTCGGATCGGATCCTGCCCAGCATTTCGAACACGTCGTCGAGCGGCACCGTGCTCTCTTGGTCCTCCCGGGTCGGCCGAATGCCTACACGCCAGTTTGCCACCAGGCCGAAAGGTCTCGATTCGTCTCAGAGGGCGACGCTGGGCTCTCGCGCTATTGCGGTGCCAGTTCGACATGGCTGCCTATATCCCACGGACATTTCGCAGACATCGAACGCCGGCGATACCTAAAAGTCCAGCTCAGCTGTATAGCTCGCGATCTGACGGCCAGTTCGGTTGGAAAAGGTGCCACTGCTCGGGAGCGACGCGGATCAGCTTCTCCAGCGCGCGGGCCGTGTCCTCGGTCAGTCGCTGCACGTCGTGTCGCATACCGTCGCCGCTTCGCTTCGAGTCGATTGGCGGCTGTAGCACGGCGTGATAGCGCCCGTGCGGGCGCTGGTAGATGGCACAGGTCATCAAAGCGGCCCCTGATCGCAACGCCAACAGAGCCGGGCCGCCGGGAAGGGTCGTCTTTTCTCCGAAGAAGTCCACCTCGATACCGTTGCCGACAAGGTCGCGGTCGGCTAGCAGCCCAACGACTCGCCCTTCTCGCAGCGTGTCGAGGAGGCGGACGGTCGTACCCGGTCCAGGCGGGAGCACGGTCAGGCCGAGAGCGGCCCGTTTTGAGGTGAACCACTCGAAGAGCTCTGGGGGCTCCAACATCTCGCCGACGGTGGTCATCGGGTAGCCCTGTTGAGCGAGCCAACGACCCCCGTACTCCCAGGAGCCGACGTGGGGCAGCACGATCACAACTCCCCGACCCTTGGCCATCTCTAGTCGGAAGCGCTCGAAGCCCTCGATGCTGAAGATCGACTCGACCTGGTCCGAGCGCAACGCCCCTACCCGGGCCGATTCGACCCAGTAGCGGGCATAGGAAACAAAGGCCGCGGTGGCGCGCCTGTCCAGGTCGGCCTCGCTCGAGTTCGTTCCGACCACGCGCCGCAGGTTGGCACGAAGGAGAGGTCGCTTGGACTTCCACAAGCGAGCGATGGTCAAGCCCACGACGTTCGCGAGCCCAGCCGCGATCGGGCGCGGGACGAGACTAAGAGCTACCGCGAGGCCCCGATAGGTGATGTAGAGCACCCATTGGCGCGCCCTTGTCGACACCGATTGGGCAGCGGTCGATTGATCAGTGGTCAGTTATCGGTCCCGGCCAGACGGGCGATGACGGCCAGCTCTGCTCAGGCTGCGGTGCTCAGCTCGCATACTCGTTCGGCGAGTGCCGATACCCGAGCGTTCCGAGGCGAGGACCCGGCGGAGTCTCACGCTGAGCGGCTCATCCCTGCGACGGGCCCGGACGCGGCTCGGGGTCGTGGTCCGGCGCCTCGTGCCCGCAGCGCGCGGCTCACGCCAGGCCTGCCAGCGCGACTCGACGCGCCCGGTTCGCCAAGCCGTGTGAGTGCTCTCGGTGCGTGCGACCGCGGAACTCGCCTGACGCCAGACCTTGATGAAACGCTGCAGGGCCGTGAAGGCGGAAAGGGCGAGCAGCAGTGCGAGCATGGGCACCAAGATGACGTGGAGGATCAGAGCCGCGCCGAGGAAGATCAGGCGCTCGGCCCGTTCCATCAGGCCACCCTTGGCGTCATAGCCGAGCGACTCTGCCTTGGCGCGCTCGTAGGAGATGACGGAGCCGACAGCGAGGATGGCGAAGGGCAAAATGGCCATCTTCGGATCCGTGCCCGCAAGGAAGTACCACGCCACTCCACCGAAGATGAGGGCGTCAGATACGCGGTCGGCGACCGAATCTAAGAAGGCTCCCTTTTTCGAGGCAGTCCCGGCGGCCTTGGCCACAACCCCGTCAAGGGTGTCCATGAGCCCGCCAACGCCAAGCGAGACGATACCTATCCAGAACAGCCCGAGGCCGATGAACACACCTGTGGCCGCTGCGAGCAGGACACCGAAGCAGGTGACTTCGTTGGCGGTGACACCGAGACCCACGAGGCGCTTGCCGATCAAAAAGCCGTTACGGAACGTAGCCTTGGGGGCCTCGACAGTATCGACCGGAGTCTCTAGCTCGAGGTCTTGTGCGCTCGGAGTCGCAACGGCGGCATCATTCTTGCCCTTCGCCGTTGACTGGCCCCGGTGGCCGTCGATCATGTCGCTCCTGTCTGGCAAGCGCCACGTCGCAGGCGGCCCAAAATAGGTCGCGCGACGAACACTCTCTCCTCCAAGATTACCAGAGCCCCTGGCGGATCCTCCGGTCTATTCGTGCCGTCCACGCGCCCGGTAGGCTCCCGTGCTGTCAAATCGAAGCTTGTCGACCAGTCACCCCGGTGAAGCCGGTCGCGGGAAGTGAGGTACTCACGTGAACACCGTGCCGTCCGCGAAAATTCGTAACGTCGCGCTGATCGGCCATGGCGGCTCCGGCAAGACGACCCTCGCCGAGGCGCTTCTCGTTGCCGCCGGCGTTCTGACCCGAGCGGGTCGTACAGAAGACGGAACGACGGTCTGCGACTTCGAGCCAGAAGAGCTGAAGAGGCAGATATCTGTCTCGTTGGCGCTAGCGCCATTTCTCTACGAGGACTGCAAGATCAACATCATCGACACGCCCGGGTATGCCGACTTCGTCGCCGAAGTTGAAGCCGGGCTCTCTGTGGCCGATCTAGCCGTGCTCGTCGTCAGTGCCGTCGAGGGTGTCGAGGTGCAGACCGAGGAGACCTGGCGCTTGGCGGCCGATCTCGGCATACCGCGACTCGTATTCGTCAACAAGCTCGATCGTGAGCGCGCTGATTTCGAGAGGACGCTCGACCAGCTCCGAGACCGTTTCGGCTCCGGGATAGCCCCCTTGGAGCTGCCCATTGGAGCCGAGGCGCAGTTCAACGGCATTGCCGACTTGTTGACCGACACGGCCATCTCCTACAGCGGCCCCAAGCCCACGACCGGGCCCATCCCCGAGGACATGTCCGAGATCGAGCACCGCATCCGCGAGGCGCTCATCGAGGGGATCGTCGTCGCAGACGACGCCATGATGGAGCGTTACCTCGAAGGAGAGGTGCCTTCGGCCAAGGACCTTGAAGACACCCTCGCGCACGGCGTCGCCTCGGCGAGCGTCTTCCCCGTTGTGTGCGGCTCGGCCATCACCGGCGTCGGCATCGACCGTCTCGCGTCGCTCATCTGCGAGATCGGCCCGAGCCCGCTTGCCCGCGGCCCATTCAAGGTAAGGGCGGGCAACGACACGATCGAGCTCCCGCGTGATCCTGACGGGCCTCCTTTGGCGCGAGTCTTCAAGACCATCGCAGACCCCTTTGTCGGGCGCATCTCGCTCATGGAGGTGCTCTCGGGAACGCTCAAGCCAGACATGAGCCTCGTCGACAGCCGCAACCACACCGAGGAGAAGCTGCACGCGCTTCAGGTCATGCGGGGCAAGGAGACACAACCGACCTCGGCCGCCCCCGCCGGCGACATCGTCGCCGTGGCGAAGCTGAGCGGTGTGCTTACCGGCGACACCCTGGCCCCGAAGAACCAGCCCGTCGTGGCAGAAGGGCCGAGACTGCGAAACCCGATCCTGTCCATCGCCGTGCACCCGAAGGCCAAAGGTGACGACGACAAGCTCATGACGGCGATCCACCGCCTGCAGGAGGAAGACACGGCCCTGCTCGTGCGGCGCGACGACGAGACGCACCAGACCGTGCTATCGGGCATGGGCGACACGCACTTGCAAATCGTCTGCGAGAAGCTCAGCCGCAAATTCGGCGTCGCTGTCGAGACCGAGCCCGTCCTTGTCCCCTACCGCGAGACGATCACCAAGTCCGCCGAGGCGGAGGGTAAGTACAAGAAGCAGACCGGTGGGCACGGTCAGTTCGGCGTGGCCAACTTGCGCGTCGAGCCCTTAGAACGCGGGGAGGGCTTCGAGTTCGTCGACGCCATCGTCGGTGGCGCCATCCCGCGCCAGTTCATACCGGCGGTGGAAAAAGGCGTACAAGAGGCGATGGTGCAAGGTGGCTATTTCGGCTACCCAGTCGTCGACGTGAGAGTGACCTGCTTCGACGGCAAGTTCCACTCCGTCGACTCCTCCGAGATGAGCTTCAAGATGGCGGCTTCCCATGGCTTTAAAGAGGCCCTCGCGGCCGCCGGCCCGGTCGTGCTTGAGCCCGTCTCACGTCTCGAGGTAACGGTGCCGGCCGCCTATCAGGGCGATGTCCTCGGTGATCTCAACTCTCGTCGCGGCCGTGTTCTCGGCACCGAAGCTGGCGAGCACGGCGAGCAGATCGTGATCGCCCTCGTGCCTGCTTCAGAGATCCAGCGTTATGCCACCGACCTGCGTTCGCTGACAGGCGGGCGCGGCCGCTTCAGCGTGCGCCACGACCATCACGAGGTCGTGCCGGCACCTATCGCGGAGCGCCTCGCCAAATTGGCGGCCGAGACCTAAGACCGAACAAGCGGCGCTCTCCTCAGATCGGTAGCGAGGTCCAAGCGAGGGCAACCTCGCGGCTGCCCGTCAGCTCGAGCGAGTCGAGCGACCTGCGGTTCCAGCAGTAGAGGTAGAGGTCCGACGCGGCGCCGACGAGAACGGCGTCGGCTGGCCCTCTGCCCTCGCGCCAACGCAGCCGGCCCGAGGCGATCTCGACCGTCCATGCCGCTAGGTCGTCCGCGCATGCCAAACAGAGAACGCCGCCGAGGCTCGCCTCCGGCGACTCGGACACGTCAGTCGCTAGGTGGACAGAGATCCACTCTTCTAGGCCGTCGATGGCTAGTCCCCTGTCGATCGGGGTGGGAGCTTCAATGGCAAGCTCGGAGTCGTAACGGTGGACTGCCGCCTCGAGTGCCATGCGGCGAGCGACCCAGTGGGCGCGCAGATCAGCACCGGACCAGTTCCAGCACGGGTCCGCCTGGTCGCGCTTCGAGAGGGCGACCTCGAGGGCTTTGCTGGCGCCTTCGAACCACGACATGAGATCACCGCCCACCGGCAGACCTCTTTGGGGCGGCTCGGCGGGCGCCTCCGGCGAAGATGCCTCCAGTTGGGCGCGCCAGAACAAGAAGACGTCGCCGAGGTGCTCGACCAGATCACGAAGCTGCCATTCGGGACAGGTCGGAACCGGCAGGTCGAGATCCTCACCGCCCGTGTTGAGGAGCAGGTCACATTCGCGCTGCAAAGCGGCGCGGTGAGAGTCGTAGTCGAGCTGATGACTGTCCATTACCTCAATCTTCCCCGTTTAGGAGCTTGGACACCCCGCGGCGGCCGGCGGGCCGAGAGACTGTCGGCTCAGAGCGAAGCGCTCCCAAGACCCCCAGGTGTCTCCCCCGTAAGGCGCCCCGCCGCGGCACGGATCTCTCCTACGGTGCGCCCGGGGTCGGCCACCTCGACGACAACGTAGCGAAACCTCTCGCCGGAGCATTCCATGAGGACGGCGTTGCGACCGATCCCAATCGACCAAAAGGACCACCCGTCGATGCCGTGGTAGACACCGATCCGCCATACCCCCTGGCCATGGCGGTGCCAGTTGCGAAGCCCGCTTCGCACATGGGCCCGCGCCAATGGGTCGTGATCGACGCGTATCACCGACGCGACCGAGAAGCGCACCTCGGCGCGGGTGGCGAGCAGGCGCCGCCAACCTTTCAGCGAGATGACGACGTCGTTGCCCTCGACGGTGCACTCCCCCCAGATCCAAGGCGTCCTTCCGGCACCTTCGCCCGAGGCGCGATCGCTCACTTCCAGGCGGCCCTCAGCTTCGCCCAACTGTCGCTCAGGGCTTCTGGGAGCACGCGGACACCGGCCACCGAGGTCATGAAATTCGTGTCGCCTATCCATCGCGGGACGATGTGGACATGGAGATGGGCCGGGATGCCGGCCCCGGCCGCCCGACCGAGATTCAAGCCGATGTTCATGCCTTCGGGCCTGTAGGCAGCCCTGACCGCGGCCGCTGCTTGCCGGACGCCACTGCCGAGCTCGTCCGACTCCTCGGGCTCGAGCTCGGGAAGATCTCGCAGGTGACGGATCGGAAGCACCATGACGTGACCAGGGCTGTACGGATAGGCGTTGAGAAGGGCGACGGTGAACTTGCCGGTCCAAAGAACATGGCGCGCCTCATCAGGTTCAGGAGAACTCATGATGGAGCAGAACACACAGCTCTCTTTGCCTCCGACGGCCACCGCCTCTACCCCGCCGGTGCCTGCGAGCGAGGCAGCCTCTTCGAACGAGCTCACATAGCTCGATCGCCAGCCCGCCCAAAGATGGTCGAGGCTCACAGCATTGCGCCACCGGTCGGTGGCGCCCCCTCGACGCGCATGCGCTCGACGAACGAATCGACGCTGACACCTCGCTCGGGGGCATCGGATCCCCGCCCGTTGACGCCGACCGTCCCGGCGTCGACGTCCATATCTCCTACGACGAGGATGTAGGGGATCTTCTCGAGCTTCGCGCGGCGGATCCTCGCCCCGAGAGGCTCGTTGGCGTCGTCGGCCTCGACCCGCACGTCCGCCGCCGCGAGGCGCGCCCGGACCTCGTTGGCATAGGCCGCGTGGTCGTCGCGAACGGGAAGGACGCGAACTTGCACCGGCGCGAGCCAGGTCGGGAAGGCTCCGGCGTAATGCTCGAGGAGGATGGCGAAAAAGCGCTCTACCGACCCGAACAGCGCCCGGTGGATCATGATCGGCCGATGACGGGCATTGTCCTGGCCGACGTACTCCATCTCGAATCGCTGTGGCAGCTGGAAGTCGACCTGCACGGTCGAAATCTGCCAGTTTCGCCCGATGGCGTCACGGACCTGGACAGAGATCTTCGGCCCGTAAAAGGCACCGCCGCCAGGGTCCATGGTGAGCTTGAGGTCCATGGCTAGGGCCGCCTCACGGAGGAGCTCTGTCGCCTCTTCCCATTCGGCGTCGGTGCCGAAGGCCTTATCCTCGGGCTTGGTCGAGAGCTCGAGGTAGAAGTCCTCAAGGCCGAAGTCGCGCAGCAAGTCGAGCTCGAAGGCCAAAAGCGAGTGCAGCTCAGAGGCCAGCTGCTCACGGGCACAGAAGATATGGGCGTCGTCCATGGTCAGGCCGCGAACACGGGTCAGGCCGTGGATAACACCGGACTTCTCGTAGCGGTAGACCGTCCCGAACTCGAACAATCGCAGCGGCAGCTCGCGGTAGGAGCGCTGGCGGCTCTTGTAGATGAGGATATGGAACGGGCAGTTCATGGGCTTTAGGTAGTACTTCTGGCCCTCGTCGAGCTCCATCGGAGGGAACATCCCATCGGCGAAGGTCTGCAAGTGTCCGGAGATCTCGAACAGCTCAGCCTTGGTGATGTGGGGGGTGTTCACGAACTCGTAGCCGGCCTTACTGTGGCGGGCCCGGGAGTAGTCCTCCATGATCTTGCGGACCAGGCCTCCTTTTGGATGGAAGACGGCCAGCCCCGAACCGAGCTCGGGAGGGAAGGAGAACAAGTCGAGCTCGGCGCCGAGGCGTCGGTGATCACGGCGTTCGGCTTCTTCCAAGCGGTGCAGGTGGGCTTTTAGAGCTTCCCCGGACTCCCAGGCGGTGCCGTAGATCCTTTGCAGCTGCGCCTTGTGCTCATCACCGCGCCAGTACGCCCCGGCCACGCGGGTCAACTTGAAATGGCCCAGCCGGCCCGTCGAGGCCACGTGTGGCCCACGGCACAGATCGACAAAGCTCGGCCCGTTCCTGTAGGCGCTGACTTCGCCCGGGCTCCCGCCGGCCTCGGCCGCGAGCTCCTCGTCGAGTCCCGTGGCCGCCTCGGCGACCCCCTCGATGATTTCGCGTTTGTAGGGCTGGTCGGCAAAGATCTCGAGGCCCTCGGAGAATGTGTGCTCCTCGCGTACAAAGGGCTGAGACTCGCCGATTATCGCCCGCATCTCCGCCTCGATACGTTCTAGGTCCTCGTCGGAGAAGTGCCCGCCATGGGGCAGCTCGAAGTCGTAGTAGAAGCCGTCGGTGATAGCGGGCCCGATGGCATATCGGGTCCCCGGCCAGAGCCTGAGCACAGCTTGGGCCAAAACGTGCGCCGTCGAGTGCCGGAGCACTGCTCGCCCCTCGTCGGTGTTCTCGGTGACAATTCGCACCTTGGAGCCGTTTTGAAGCTCTCTTGACAGGTCGACCATGACACCGTCGAGCTCGGCGGCCACAGCCGCCGCGGCGAGCCGTCGACCGATCAAAGCGGCGAGATCGGCGATCGTCGTGCCGGCGGGTACAACGCGTGCGGACCCGTCGGGCAGCAACACCGTGATCTCGGTGGGCATCTGAACCACTCCTCGTATTGGCGGCCTTGGCTGGCCTGTTGGAACGTTCAGCCTACAGACCCAGTGCCCTCGGCTCATTGAGAACCGTTACGCCGAGAAGTTGGGCGGCGTCGCTCACCCCGTGGTTCGCCGCGGCCTGTTCGTCGATGGCCCTTATGGCACCTGCGGTGTCGAGGTCGTCGTCGAGCCTGGCACGCACTATCTCGAGGGCGGCTCCACCGCGTCCGGCCCCCCGCCAGCGGTCGAGACGGTCCTCGGCCTCCTCGAGCATGGCGTCCTTCCATTCCCACCCAAGTCGGTAGTTCTGGGCGAGCAGGGCAAGGCGGATCGCAGCAGGATCGTGGCCGTCTTCGAGGAGCGCATGGACAAAGACGAGGTTTCCGAGCGACTTCGACATCTTCTCCCCGTCCAAGCCCACCATGCCGACGTGCATCCAGTGGCGGACGAACAACGAGCCCGTGGCCGCCTCGGACTGGGCCGCTTCGCATTCGTGGTGGGGGAAGATGAGGTCGCTCCCACCTCCATGAAGGTCGATGGTCGTGCCGAGCTCACGCAGCGCGAGCGCGGAGCACTCGATGTGCCAACCCGGGCGGCCCGGGCCCCAGAGCGACTCCCAAGACGGCTCGCCCGCCGCTGACGGCTGCCAGAGGACGAAGTCGAGGGGGTCGTCCTTGAAAGGGTCTTCGGGCCGGCCCCCGCGAGCTGTGGCGAGCTCGATCATCTCGTCGCGCTCTAGATGGCTCAGCTGGCCGAAGCGGGAGAACGAGGAGATGTCGAAATACACCGCTCCCCCCGCCCGGTAGGCATGCCCGGAGTCGAGCACCATGCCGATGAAACCGAGGATGTCGGGGATAGCCGAAGTCGCCCGGGGTTCGGAGTAGGCGGGCAGCAGCCCGAGCGCTTCCATGTCGGCGTCGAAGCGGGCGATCTCCCCGGCCGCGAGGTCGAGATAGTGCACCCCGAGCTCGCGCGCTTTACGCAGGATGTCGTCGTCGACATCTGTGATGTTGCGCACGCACAAGGTCCGGTGCCCGAGGTCTCGCAGCCGCCTTTGCAGCACGTCATAAGTGACATAGACGGCGGCATGACCAAGGTGTGCCGAGTCATAGGGCGTTATCCCGCACGTGTACATCGTCACGACCTCACCGGGCGTGAACGGGACCACCTCGCGGCGGGCAGTGTCGTAGAGCTGCATCAAAACAGCGTCTTAGCGGAAAGAAGGCGATGCTCGACCGCCAAGGCGACGAGCCCTAGGCACCTTGGCTGAGGCCGGTGAGACGGATGCTCGCGTGGGCACGATGGCGGATGTTCACGCCGATGAGCACGGCAGTGAAGGCCTCGATGGCGGCAGCCGCCGACAAGGTGCCGGCATCGACGCCGCGACAACCCGGGATGCGATTCACCAGCTCGATCGTTGCCTTCGTCGCCTCTTGGTGGTCCGAGCAAACGAGGACGTCCGCGTCGAGGGGCACCTCCAAGTTGGCGAGGCCGCGAGCGGGAAGGTGGTGGAAAGCGCCCGATACGAGGGCACGCGGCGCGGCATCTTGCACGGCCACGCAAAGCGAGCCGCGGGCGGGCACGACCGCTTCGATGTCATCTCCCACCTTGAACAACGCGTTCGCCATCGAGATGACGACCTTTCCTTCGAGGTGGGTCGCCAAGGCCGCAACGGTCTGTGCCGCGCCGTCCCAAGGCGTCGCGACGACCACCAGATCCGCTTCGCAGGCGGTCTCGTTGGCGGCACCGTGGAGATCGAGCTTGCGCGCTGCCCACTTCTCCCGAAGCTGGGACGCGATCTCTTCTCCACGCTCGGCCGAGCGCGAGCCGATAGAAACCGACATGCCAACTGACGCCAGCCTGGAGGCCAGTGCCTTTCCCGCCGGGCCGGTACCTCCGATAATTCCTATGTCCATGTTCCTAGCCTTGCACACCTTCGGGAGGGGCCCCGAGCTCGGGCGTATCGCCCGTGTCGTAGCGGGCGAAGCGAGGCATGAGCCAGCTCACAAGGCCAACCCCGATCAGGCATCCGAGCCCTCCCGAGACGACGGAGATCTGGGCGTTGGACAATGAAGCCACCGCTCCTGCCTCGAAGTCGCCGAGGCGCGGCCCTCCCGTCACGACGGCGGTGTGAACCGATGAGAGCCTCCCGCGAAGCGCGTCCGGGGCCTCGAGCTGGAGGATCGTGCCCCGGAAAACCGCCGAGACGACGTCGGCCGCCCCGGCAACCCCGAGCAGGACCAGTGCGGCCCCGAGGAATGGGACGAGCCCGAAGGCGGCGATGGACACGCCCCAGATCCCGACAGCGATGATGACGGCCCGCCCCTGCTTTTTGACCGAAACCACCCACCCCGTGAGGAGGGCGCCGATCAGCGCACCTGCACCAGGTGCGGCGTAGAGGAGCCCGACGGTGGCGGCGCCGCCGTGGAAGCGGACAAGAGCGAGGGCGGGAAACAGCGCCCGGGGCATGCCCAGCACCATGGCGTTCAAGTCGATCACGAAAGTACCTTGCAGCACCGGTCTGCCCCTTAGGAAGCCGAGCCCTTCCGCGATCGAGCGCAACCCGAAGCGGGTCCCCCCTCCCGGAGGCTTGAGGGAGGGAAGGCTGGCGACGGCGAGAAGCGACACGGCGAAAGTCGCCGTGTCGATCCAATAGACCGAGGCGATCCCGACCTGGCCCAAGAGCAGGCCGGCGACGGCCGGTCCTGCGACCTGGCCGACCTGGAAGAGCAGCTGCCAAAGGGCATTGGCGCTGGCGAACATGGAGCGCCCGACCAGGTTGGCGAGCACGGCTGAGCGGGTGGGGCTGTCGACGCTGGCGATGCCTGAGGCGAGGGCGCTCAAGACATACAGCGGCCACAAAGCAGGGTGCCCTCCCGAGGAGTTAAGGGCTAGCCCGAGGCTGCAGGCGGCAAGCAGGAACTGGGTCATCAAAAGCAGCAACCTGCGGTCGACCGCGTCGGCGATAGCGCCACCGAACAGCGACCCGCCTAGCACGGGCACGATCTGGGCGAGCCCGATAAGGCCGACGTCCAAAGAGGAGTGGGTGAGCCGGAAGACCTGGTACGGGATGGCCACGACCGTGAGCTGGGATCCGAGAGTGGTCACGAGGTAGCCGGACCAAAGGCGCCGGAAGGCCTGCGACTGGCGCATCGGGCCGATGTCTATGAAAAGCCTTCTCCGCGCCATGGCCGAGAACATACCGAGGACTGTGCCGAGGTGCCCGGACGGCGGACCCGAACCTCAGCTGTCGACCCCTAACCTCGAACCGAGCCACGAGAAAGCACAGATATGGGCCGGTCAGTGAAAATTGGGAGCATCAGGGGGGTGCCGATCCGCCTGCACTGGAGCTTTCCCCTGCTCTTGGTGCTGCTCGCGGTTCCGGCGGGGAACCGCTTTGTAGTCACATCGTTCCTCGAGGGCCTGGTTTGGGTCGGGGCATTGTTCGTCTGCGTGGTCATCCACGAGCTTTCCCATTGCTTTGTCGCTCGCCGGCGTGGCTTTGCCGTCCGCGACATCGTCCTTTTGCCCATCGGGGGTGCTTCGGAGATCTCCGGGCTGCCCGGACCTCCCCCTGACGAGCTCGCCATCGCCATCGCCGGGCCACTTGCCAGCGTCGGGGTCGGACTCGTGATTGCCTTCCTCGGTTACACGACGGGGGTACACCTGTGGCCACCGACCCTTCTGAGCGGAGCGATCGTTAGCCGATTGATGTGGGCCAACTTCCTCCTGGCCGGTTTCAACCTCCTCCCTGCCATCCCGATGGACGGTGGTCGGGTGCTGCGCGCGCTGTTGGCGCGAAGGCGTAGTGACCTGAGGGCGACCGTGTTGGCGGTCCGCATGGGTCGCCTCACCGGTCTCGTGATGGCGGTTGTCGGGCTCCGCTACGACCTGTGGCTCTCGCTCATCGGATTGTTCGTGCTCTTGAGCGCAGGTGGCGAGGAGAGGGCCGCCACCGTGCGCACGGCGACCGGGGGCCTCAAGGTCAAAGATGTCATGGTGCACGATCCGACGACGCTCGAGGTGAGCTTTCCCCTCTCGGTCGTGGGGCCGTTCTTGGAGGCGTCGCCGGGCCGAGTGCTGCCCGTGGTCGAGCGTGGGCACTATGTCGGGCTGATAGCTGCCGACTACCTGAGCGGCCAGACGGGGGCGAACTTCGTCGCGGATGCTGCAGATCGGCTCGCTCCAAGCCTTAGTCCCGAGGACTCGCTCTACCCGGTAGCTGTGGAAGCCCTTCTCGTCCACCACCGTCGAGCGGCAGCCGTGATCGACGAAGGCTGCGTCGTCGGGGTTCTCTACGCGGCCCACCTCGAGGCTGCGATGCGGCGGGCGGCGGCGCGCTTCGGACGCTCCAGCATCAACCAATAGTTAGGGCAAGGCACGGGCACCGACCAGTGCGGGCTCCTTAGCCGGTGCGACGCTCGGCCTGGGCGTCGCGCTCGTCTTGGAGGCGGGCACGCTTGGACTGGGCTGCAGTTTTGCCACGATCGGCCTGGGCGAGCACGACCTTGCGCATCCGGACGCTTCGCGGTGTTACCTCGACACACTCGTCCTCCCTGATGAACTCGAGCGCCTGCTCCAAAGAGAGCACTCTCGGTGGGATCAGGTGGACGAGCTCCTCGGAGGTCGATGAGCGGACGTTGGTGACCTTGCGCTCTTTGGTCGGGTTGATGTCCATGTCCTCTGAGCGGGCATTCTCTCCGACGATCATGCCCTCGTAGACATCGACGCCCGGTCCGAAGAACAGCGCCCCGCGGTCTTGCAGGTTCATCAGGGCGTAGTTGGTGGTCAACCCGCGGCGGTCGGCGACAAGCGAGCCCGAGGCCCGCGTGCGCAGCTCGCCGTGCCACGGCTCGAAGCGGTCGAATATGTGATGGAGAACACCGGTCCCCCGGGTCTCGGTGAGAAACTCGGTGCGAAAGCCGATCAAGCCGCGAGAGGGCACCGAGTAGTCCACTCTCGCCCACCCGGTGCCGTGGTTGACCATTTGCACGAGGCGTCCCTTGCGAAGCGAGAGGAGCTGGGTGACGACACCGAGGAACTCCTCGGGGACGTCGATCGACACCGACTCCATCGGCTCGTAGACCTTGCCGTCGATGATCCGGGTCACAACTTGAGGCTTTCCAACCGTGAGCTCGAATCCCTCGCGCCGCAACATCTCCACGAGAACGGCGAGCTGCAGCTCGCCGCGGCCTTGCACCTCCCAGGTGTCGGGCCGCTCGGTCGGCAGCAGTCGGATCGACACGTTGCCCACGAGCTCGGCGTCGAGGCGGTTTTTGAGGAGGCGGGCTGTGACCTTGGTCCCCTCGGTCCCCGACAAAGGCGCAGTATTGATGCCGATGGTCATACCGAGGCTCGGCTCGTCCACGATGAGCACGGGTAGCGGACGTGGGTCGTCGGGATCAGAGATCGTCTCGCCGATGGTGACCTCCGATAGACCGGCGATGGCAATGATCTCGCCTGGGCCGACCTCCGCGGCGTCTACGCGGTCGAGGCCCTCTGAGACGTAGAGCTCTGCCACCTTGAAGCGCTCGACGGTGCCGTCCGCGCGGCACCAGGCAGCTTGCTGGCCGCGGCGGATCGTGCCGTTGAGAACCCGGCAGATCGCCAGGCGACCGACGTAGGAAGAAGCGTCGAGGTTGGTGACAAGGGCCTGCAGGGGGTGCTCCGGGTCGTATGTCGGGGCAGGGATGTACTCCGATATGACCCTGAACAACGGCTCGAGGTTCTTGCCTTCGACGGCCGCGTCGAGCGAGGCCCGGCCCGCCCTGGCGTTGCAGTACACGATGGGGAACTCGATCTGCTCCTCATCCGCGTCGAGGTCCAAGAAGAGCTCGTAGACCTCGTCGACGACCTCTTTCGGGCGCGCGTCGGGCCGGTCGATCTTGTTCACCACAAGCACCACGGGCAGGCGGCGCTCGAGTGCCTTACGCAGCACAAAGCGCGTCTGGGGAAGCGGGCCTTCACTTGCGTCGACGAGGAGGAGGACGCCGTCGACCATGGCAAGGGCCCTTTCCACCTCTCCCCCGAAGTCCGCGTGGCCGGGCGTGTCGACGATGTTGAGCTTGAGACCGCCGTGGCGTACGGAGGTGTTCTTGGCGAGGATCGTTATGCCTTTTTCCCGCTCGAGGTCCATCGAGTCCATGACCCGCTCGTTGACATCCTGGTTGGCCCGGAAGACACCGGACTGCCACAGCATCGCGTCGACAAGGGTGGTTTTGCCGTGGTCGACATGGGCGACGATGGCGAGGTTGCGGAAGTTGGCGCGCGAAAGCATTTTGGGCTAGTTCCCGGAGAAAGGGCACGGCGGGCGCCGCGCTTCACCAGTCTATCCTCAGCGGCAGAAGACCTCGCCCACCTCGAACAATTCGTGTGGCACGGCCTTGGGCATATCTCTGCGCACAGCGTCGGCGAGGGGCACGAGGACGATGCGATCTCCTTGCAGGGCCACCATCTGACCAAAGCTGCCCTCGTGGACAGCATCGATCGCTCCCATGCCGAGACGCGTGGCAAGCACGCGGTCGAAGGCGGTTGGCGTCCCTCCCCGCTGCACGTGTCCGATGATCGTCACCCGGGACTCGAAACCGGTGCGGCTTTCAATCTCCTTTGCGAGCAGGTTCGAGATGCCGCCGAGGCGGCGGTGGCCGTAGATGTCGATCTCGGTCTCTGGAACATCGATCGTTCCCGGCTTGGGAATGGCTCCTTCGGCAACGACCACGACCGATGCCCATCGCCCAGAGCTGTGCCGCTTGACCAGCGAGGCGCAGATCTCGTCGATGTCGAACGGCTCCTCGGGGATGATGATCTCTGCGGCACCACCTGCTATGCCGGCATTGATGGCGATCCACCCGGCGTGGCGGCCCATCACCTCGCAAACCATCACCCGGTCGTGCGCCTCAGCTGTCGTGTGCAGGCGGTCAATCGCGTCGGTGGCGATCTGGACCGCGGTATGGAAGCCGAAGCTGACATCGGTCGAGGCGATGTCGTTGTCGATCGTCTTCGGCACCCCGACGAGGCACACCCCCTCTTCGGAGTAGAGCTCGAGGCCTGCACGCAGCGTGCCCTCGCCTCCGATCACGACGAGCGCGTCGACATCAGCCAGGTGCTCGAGGGCGGCGGCTACTCCCCCATCTTCGCGATGAGGGCTCACCCGTGACGTCCCGAGGATTGTTCCTCCCCTTGGAAGGATGCCCCGGCAAACGTGACTGTCGAGGGGGACGCTGCGGCCGTCGATGACCCCACGCCAGCCGTCGGCGAAACCCACGAACTCATCCCTGTAGGCCACTTCACCCTTGCGGACCACCGCCCGGATGACGGCGTTGAGTCCCGGACAGTCACCTCCGCCGGTCAATACCCCGACTCTCATGGGTTAGCTGTCAGCTCCCTCTCCAATAAAGACAAGCATCTCTCTTACATTATCGGCCCGGTTTGGAATCTCATGATTATCCAATGCAGCCCACTGAGGTCCCCTTCGGGGCTCGGTGCCTCTCCCGTGAGCTGATTGTCTGTCGCACAAGGGCAGCTTGTGCCAAGCTGCACCCTTGATGAGCGAAGGTCCAGAGCTTGCCGAGCGCCAAGAAATGCTGACGCGAGCAAAGGATCCGACCCGTTGGCGCGAACGCGCGTTCATTGCCGCGGCGATCGTCGTATACCTCGGCTTCGGAGTGCTAGCGAACCTCCCCTCTTGGACGGGCGGGGTCACTCACACAATGCAATGCGGCGGGTGCGGAGACAGCGGCCAGGAGGTGTGGTTCCTCGCCTGGGGGGCGCACGCCTTCACTCACCTACTGGACCCCATCCGGTCGAACTTCCTCAACTATCCCTGGGGCGTCGACCTGGCGGACAACACCTCGATGCCTCTCGCCGGCGCGATGGCTACGCCTATCACCCTGCTCTTCGGGCCTGTCACTACCTTCAACGTCGTCTTCTCCCTCAGCTTCGCCGGATCGGCGACCGCCATGTTCCTCGTGCTTCGCCGCTACACCAAGTGGGTCTTCGCGGCCTTTATCGGCGGTCTTTTGTACGGCTTCTCCCCCTACATGGTCGGGCAGGGCGAGGGGCACATCTTCTTGCTGCTCGCCGCCGTGCCGCCGATCATGCTCCTTTTGCTCGACGAGATCATCGTTCGCCAAAACGCCCGGTGGTGGGCGATGGGCCTTCTCCTCGGTCTAGTGATGATCGTCCAGCTGGGATGGTCAGCCGAGCTGCTCGCCTGCATCCTCTTGGTGGCTGCCATTGGCATCGTCGTCGTCGGCATCGGACGACGACACTTGATCCGGAGCCATTTTTCCTATGCCGCCAAGGCGCTCGTTCTTGGCGTCGTGATACTGATGCCGGTGGCCCTGTGGTTCGGGTTCGTCAGCCGGACCGGACCCGAGCACATCACAGGGCCCGTGCACTCGGTGCAGTCGTTGGCTGGGCTGTCGACAGACATCGGCGGCCTCGTCGTTCCAACGGTCAACCAACACTTCGCTTTCGGGCTCGCCCAGACCGGGACCGCTTTTGCGCACCTCACCTCGACCACAGGCGCCGCACAGCCGGACGCGGCTGAGGATGGCTCGTATATAGGCATACCACTCTTGGCGCTCTTGGCCCTCGGGGCCATCCGTTTTCGTCGTGAAGGCCTTGTTCGTTTCTCGATCCTCATGGCAGCCCTCTCACTCGTACTCTCCATGGGGTCGCGCCTTCGCGTCTGGGGCCACGTCACACCGATCCGCCTGCCCTTTGTGGTGCTGACCCATCTTCCTTTCCTGCAAAGCGAAGTTGCCTCGCGCTATTGCGTGTTCATGTGGCTCTTCATCGGCCTCGCCGTGGCCGTGATCTTGGACCGCGCCCGGCAAGCAAGACCGTCGCCGTCCAAGCTCCATGGCCGGGGCGGATCCCGCCGCTTGGCCTACTGGCCGCTTCCCTTGTTCCTCGTGCTCGCCGGCCTCGGACTCGTCTTCCTCATTCCGGGCTGGCCTTACAACATCGCGCAGGTGAACACCCCTACGGCCCTCGTGCCTCCGACTGCGGTCCCGAATATCTCTGGCGGGACCCTTTTGACCTATCCGATGTCCCGCAATAACCACAACCAGCCCATGGTTTGGCAGGCGATCGATGGCTTCAGCTACCGGATACCCGCCGGTGAGGCGAGCGTCTCCAACGGGCACTCAGGCGCCACCGAGGCCGCCTTCAGCACGTGCTGGCAGGTGACCTCTACAGCCGAGTACGCCCCCCCGGCCACCTTCTTGCCGGCGGCGCGATCGGACTTCGTCCGCTGGAAGGTGAGCGCCGTCATCATTCCCTTGCGGAACACGATCAACCCCATGTGCGCCGTGCGCTTCGTGCAGGCCGTGCTCGGCCGGGCACCGGTCTACGAACTGGACGCGGCCGTGTGGCCCAATGTTGCCATGCCCAAGAGCTGACGCTGCCGGCAGGCTGGAACTATGCCCTTTCCCGCCGCCTGCCTATTGCGTATCTTGCAGGTCGCTACGAGCCACTGAGCTGCGACTCGCATCGGGCAGTCTCACTTTGACGCCGATCTCCTCGAGGATCTTGGCAAGCGAGGAGCGGATGGCAAACGGGGAGCTGTCCCGGGCGATGGTACGCCGGCCGTTGATCGCTAGGCGCGCCCACAGGTCCGCGTCGTGATAGGCGCGAAGGATCTCTGAGGCGAACGCCTGGGCGCCTTCGGCGACGAGCACGTCGTGCTCGTGCTCGAGGCCCATCCCCTCGGCTCCCAGCCGGGTCGTCACGACGGGAAGCCCGTGGGCCATGGACTCGCCCACCTTGCCCTTTACCCCGGCGCCGTAGCGCAAGGGCGCCACGGACAGCCGGGCGTGCTCGAGAAGGTTCGTGAGGTCGGGGACCCATCCGAGGATCCGCACGCTTTCGCTCTCGAGGGCCAAGATGTCCTCTGTCGGAGAGCTGCCCACGACATAAGTGAAGATGCTGGGATCCTCGGCCCGCACTAGGGGCATGATCTCTTCGACGAGCCAGTGGGCGGCATCGCGGTTGGGGTGGTGGGGGAAGCTCCCCACGAAAAGCACGCCCTTGCGCTCTTCGAAGAGACGACCGGTGTGCTCCTCGCCGTGGATGTTTGGAACGACGTGGACGCGAAGCGAAGGCTCCTCCTCCAGCAACACGTCTCTTTCGGCCACCGACACGACAAGTGTGGCGTCCGCGATCCGGGCCAAAGAGAGCTCCATGTCGTGGTAGCGGGCCGCGGCGCGCGCCACTGCGGGGTCAGCCTCGATCTCGGCCCTACGCGCTTCACGCAAGAAATGAAGGTCGACGGTGTCGTAGATGACCTTGGCCTCGGGGCACAGCTCCCGGACAAGGGGTTGCCAACGCCACGTCGGCTCCGGCCGGGAGAGGATGGCGACATCGAGGGCGGGCGAGAGCTCGGTTAAAAGCTTGCGCTCGTCCAAAGGACCGTAGAGGACCTCGATGCCGGCGCGTTGCAAAGCGGTCGAGTAGTCGCCCTGCTTCTGGCCGTCATTAGGGACAAAGGTCACCGCCAGTCCGAGATCGCGCAGCGCGAGGAGCAGCTCTGACATCCGCTTCGAGCCGGAATCCTGATTGGGGAGCGGAACCCGGTCGGAGACGACGAGCACGTGGCCAACCGCGCCGCGCCGGCTCGCGATGCGGACGAACTCGGGCTCGCTCTCGCGTTGGGCCAGCAGCTCTGTCTGCCACTTGAGCCGGAAAGCCTCACGGCTCACGTTCTGGTAGCGCTTGATCCCCGAGGTCTCGTCGGTGCCATTGCTCGAGCCCTCCGCATGGCACACCTTCGACTCCGGCTGGTACACGACGCGGTACCCAAGCTTGCGGGCCGCGAAAGCCAAGTCGGTGTCCTCGTAGTAGGCGGGCGCGTACCGGTGGTCCAGGCCACCTAGGACGTCGAGGATCTCCTTTCGGACAAGAAGGCTTGCCCCCGAGCAGTAGTCGACGTCGCGTAGGTAGTTGTAGGAAGGGTCATCAGCATCCCCGTAGCGCCCGTAGTTGTAACCGGACCCGTCTCTCCAGATGATCCCGCCCGCTTCTTGGAGGCGTCCGTCGGGATAGACCAGCTTGGAGCCCACGACTCCGACGTTCTCTTCGACCTCGACGGTGCGCACCAGGGCATCGAGCCAACCGGGCTGGACGACCGTGTCGTTGTTCAACAGCACGACGAAGCGTCCCTTTGCCAGGTTGATCCCTGCATTCACGGCGCCGATGAAACCCGCGTTCTGTTTCATGCGCACCACGTTGAGGCCCGCCACTTTTCCGAGGTGCTCCCGGGTGACATCGGTGGAGGCATCGTCGACAACGATCACCTCGTACTGCACCGCCGACGAGTCATAAGCGAGCGAGCGCAGGCAGTCGGCGGTCAGCTCCCAGTGGTTGTAGACGGGAATGACGACGCTGACTTCAGGTTCTGGGACACTCGCGAGCGGGGGGATGCCCGGTCCAGCCGGACCACGGGCGGCGCGGGCACTTACTAGGTGCGAGGCGCGAGAGACGACGCGCTGGTAATTCGCCCGGCGCAGGCTGCCCGCGGGGGCGAAGCGCTCCACAGAGCGCCTGTACTGGTCCAACAAGGGGTAGATGGCGGAGCTTTTTAGCTCGTTCAACTCGGCCATGGGAGACCCAGGGTCGCTCCTTATCGCCCTCAAGCTCGCGAGGATCGCCTCCTGGCGCCGATCAAGGTGAGCCGCCCGTTGCCGAAGCTGCGTTAGAGCGCGCAGCGCCTCGTCGTGATCGGCCGATAGCTCTTGGTAAAGCTGCGCCTGTTTCTCCAAGTGGCAAGCCGCGTCTTTGGTGACGGCGTCCCGCTCTGCCTCGGCCGCGCCCACGAGCTCGCTGAGACGTGCCTGGTCGCGGCGTAGGGAGTCGAGCTCTGCCTCGGCCGCAGCTAGGAGGCCTTCCAACCTGGCCTCTTTGGTCCGGGTGTCCTCTAGCTCGGTCCCGGCAGTAGTGAGGAGCTTCGTCAGTCGTGTCTGTTCGAAATGCGCGTGGTCGCGCTCGGTCTCGAGGGCGATGACCTGCCCGCGAAGCATTGCCAGCTCGGATCCCGCCCGGTCAAGGTCGGCCGCTTGCGGTGCAGAGGAAGCATCCTGCGAAAGCACACCGGCCCGCTTGGTTAGCCGCGGGTCGGCTGGCTTGCCGTTATCCCTGCCACCGCTTGTTGCCACTTCGCCCTCCGTTCAGCCTTCTGCCATCTTCTCAGCTGCCAGGGCTTCAGGAACAGTTCGGCCCTCTGTTTTCGAGATGATGCCGACCAGTCCCCGCCCACCCGTGGCACGACCAAGATACCCCGGGCGCGACTTGGCATACGGAGACGGCCCTTAGTCGTGGTCGAATCCCTTCGGCCCGGCCGCTTGCTCCGGGGTCACCAAGTAAGTGACGCCGGGAGCAGTGAGCCTCTCGCAGGCTCAATTGACCGGGGCGAAACTAGCGCCGGTAAAGCTCCGAAGCACCACAAGCCAGGCGTAAAGGACGGCGCTCCCCCGCCTGAGCACCGTCGAGCGGACCAGCTCTGGCCGGTACGTGCCCAGGGCCCTTAGAGCGGTCCCGAAACCGGCTCCAGTGATGCTGAGCAGGAGCAGCTCCGCAGGACGCCTCTGGGCGAGCTTGTGCCTGTCGGAGTCCGAGAGCACCGGGAAACCGGGGCCGAGAGAGTTGAAACCCTCGTGGAAGATCCCTACCGGTTCCAAAAGGGGCTGGTCCCAGGGGAACCACATCAAGAGCTGCTCACCTTTGTAGGTAGGTTCACCGACAAAGGCTGGCAGAGAAGAGCTCACCGCGTACCAGTCGACGATGGTGGCAGCGCTCCCCCCAAGCGCCCCGGCGTAGTTGGACGCGGGGATGCCTTCAGCTGCCAGGCCCTTGAGACCGCTGAACGGGGTGCTGGGAGCGACGTTCAAGACAAGCAGCGAGCCGGTTGTGGCAACGAGGCTTACCGTTACGGCTGCTCTGAGGCCGATGAGACGCCTATGGCGCGCCACGTCGCCCGCTTGCCCGGGGGGCACCGCGACCCTGTCGGCGAAGTGAGCGCCCCGCCTTGGCTCCGAGCGCAGGCGGCTGAGGAGCGTCATGAAGGCGGCGAAGACGGCTGGTACCCCTGCCAGCAAGGCCCCGGTCGGCAGCCAACCGAAGGCCGGGACATGGGGGTCGGTCTCGTACAAAAGGGCGACGGCCAGCACCCCGCCGAAGGGGGCCAAGCGCCAAAGCCGGTGGGGAAAGAGGTTCTTTGCCATCTCGGCGAGCAAAAGCGCGAGAGCAAGACAGACAACGCCCCACAAGGTGGAGGAGAAAAAGTGCATCTCGAGGGCCTGTACGTGATAGCCGAACTGCAGGTAGGAGAACAACGCCAGCTGGGCAAAGGCACAGATCCCGACATAAAGGGCCGCCCCCTCGATCTTTTTGAGGCGCCGGGCAAAGGTGATGAAGAAGCCGACCACGACAGAGGGCGGTACGAGCAGGTAGGCGACATGGGGGGCCCAGCGCCAGTTGGACGAGTGCCACTGTCGGACCTGGTCGGGCCGGTCCAAGAACCTCGCCGCGGCGATGGTGGGGGTGATGAAGTTGAACTGGCCGAGGACATATCGCGAGGCGACCATGAGCCCAAAAGTCGTGGCGAGGGCGACAAGGCCGAGCAAGGGGCCGTCCAACAGGGCCCGCCTAGGGGTGAGGTAAACGCAGACGGCGAGATAGCAGAGCCCTGCTGTGGCAGCGAGCATGATGCCCATGCCGTGGGACCAGACCGCCAAGGTGAGCAAGAACCCGCCCGAGATAAGAAAGGCGCGCCGGTGGCGGCCTTGTAGGGAAAGGGCTAAGCAGGCGACGCCCCCAGCGACATAGGAGACGACGGCACTATCTGGGTAGTCAGTCCCCCAGGCGGTGATGACGACCGGGCAGCTCAACAGCACCGCTATCGCCATGAACCCGGCCGGGGCACCATAAAGGCGCCGGAGGAGCAAATAGGCGGGCACGACGGCCAAAAGGGCGAGCACATAACGGGTGACGAAGAAGCCCGGCAGCACCCCGAAGGCGAGATAGCAAAGGCGGGCGAGGACCAAAAAGCCAGCTTGGGCCCCTTCGCGCATGCGGGCCGTTGCGGCAAAAGCAGCCGCGTAGCGGGTGAACATCTGGCTCGGGTCCAAGATGTAGATCGTGTGCATGCTCGGGTCGGGCAGCTCGACGGGCGCCATGGCCCGCAGCCTCAGCACGAAATAGGCGACGACCGGCGACACGGCGACGGCGAGCGACTCGAGGCCGATAAGGAGGGGGCGACGAGTCGCTAACTGTTGCGCCGCCGAGGTCGGTCCGACCGGCCGCCTGTCTTGGCTGAGCACGGCGGCAACCTTACCTAGGGTGGCCCCTCCGACTCATATCGCGACAGGCAAGATGCAGCCTCCCGGTCCGGATGTGGCTAGGAGCAAGAGCATGACTACACTTGCGCACCGTGCTCAACGGGAAGCAGATAACCGTCGTGCTTCCCGCCTACAACGCCGGGGAGACACTCAAACGTACCGTCGACGAGCTAGACCGCGACGTGATCGATGACGTGCTTCTCGTAGATGACGCCAGCACCGATGACACCATGGAGAAAGCAAAGCATCTCGGGCTGATCTCGATTCGCCACGAGCAAAACCGCGGATATGGGGCTAATCAGAAGAGCTGCTACCGGGCCGCTCTCGACCGCGGAGCCGACATCGTTGTCATGGTGCACCCCGACTACCAATACTCGCCCCTGCTAGTGCCAGCCCTCGCGGCGATGATCGCCTACGGGGAGTACGACTTCGTGCTCGGTTCGCGCATCCTCGCCCAAAACTCGATGGCGCGAGGAATGCCGGCCTACAAGTTCGTCGCCAACAGATTCCTCACCCTGTTCGAGAACCTGTTGCTCCACCAGAAACTGTCCGAGTACCACACAGGGCTGCGCGCCTACAGTCGCAACTTGCTTGAGGCCTTGCCCTTTGAACGCAACTCCGACGACTTCGTGTTCGACAATCAGATAATCGCCCAAGCGGTCGCCTATGGGGCGAGCATCGGAGAGCTCTCTTGCCCGACCCGCTACGCCGACGACTCGTCTTCGATCAACTTCCGCCGCAGTGTGCGCTATGGGATAGGCGTCTTGCAGACGAGCGTGCAGTACCGCCTGCACTCGAGCGGCACCCGGCAGTACCCGTACCTGGACGTGACCGGGACTGACCCCGCCCAGCCGCGTTTTTGAAGGCCCTTCGGAGCCCTCTTTTCAGACCGTCTCGACGAAGGCCTCTTTGAACTGGCTCTCGTAGAGGTCGGCGTAGGCGCCCTGGCGGGCGAGAAGCTCGTCATGGTTGCCCTGTTCGACGATCCGGCCGGCCTCCATCACCACGATCGTGTCGGCGTTGCGGATCGTGGAGAGGCGGTGGGCGATGACAAAGCTCGTGCGCCCATGGCGCAGTCGGGCCATCGCTTGTTGGATAAGCACCTCGGTGCGAGTGTCGACACTGCTCGTTGCCTCATCGAGGATGAGGATCGTTGGGTTGGCCACGAACGCCCTGGCGATGGTGATGAGCTGTTTTTGCCCGGCAGAGATATTGGAGGCGTCCTCGTCGATGACGGTGTCATAGCCTTCGGGCTGGGTGCGGACGAAGTGGTCGACGTGTGCCGCCTCAGCGGCCGCCATTACTTCTTCCTCAGTGGCGCCCTCGCGGCCGTAGGCGATGTTGTCCCGGATCGTCCCGGTGAACAGCCACGTGTCTTGAAGGACCATGCCGAAGATGCGCCTCACATCGTCGCGGGTGAGGTCGTTGGCGTCGATCGAGTCGAGGAGCAGACGGCCTTCATCGATCTCGTAGAAACGCATGAGAAGGTTGACGATCGTCGTCTTGCCAGCGCCTGTTGGCCCCACGATGGCGACGGTCTGGCCCGGTAACACCGAGAGGTCGAAGTCCGAGATGAGCGGCTGGTCGGCGAGATAGCGGAAGCTCACGTGCTCGAGGTCGACTCGCCCGTCGGGATCGGTGAACCGTACCGGCTCGTCACAGTCAGGCTCTTCCTCTTCCGCATCGAGCAGGGCGAAGACACGCTCAGCAGAGGCCACGCCTGACTGGAGGAGGTTCATCTGGCTGGCGATCTGGGTGATCGGCATCGTGAACTGGCGTGAGTACTGGATGAAGGCCTGCACGTCGCCGAGCGAGAGGGCCCCCGAGGCAACGCGGTAGCCGCCGAGCACTGCGATGACCACGTAATTCAAGTTGGCGAGGAACTGCATCGCCGGCTGGATGATGCCGGAAAGGAACTGGGCCCTAAAGCTCGCCTCGTACAAGGGCTCGTTCTGGGCGTCGAACTGTTCGATCGCCGCCTGACTGCGCCCGAACACCTGCACCAAAGCGTGGCCGGTGTGCATCTCCTCCACGTGTCCGTTAAGGGCTCCGGTCCGAGCCCACTGAGCCTTGAACTGCACCTGGGAGCGGCGCGCGATGAAAAACGTGATGATGATCGACAACGGCACAGTGACGAGAGACACTGCGGCAAGCAGGGGGCAGATCCAGAACATCATCGTCAGCACGCCGATAATCGTCAGGGTCGATAGGAGCAATTGGCTCATGCCCTGCTGCAATGTCGTCGTGACATTGTCAATGTCGTTGGTGACCCGGCTCAGAATGTCGCCGTGCGAGTTTTGGTCGAAGTAGCGCAACGGGAGCCTGGCAAGCTTTGACTCGACGTCTTCGCGAAGGCGATAGACGGTTCGTTGCGCGACCCCGGCCATGACGTAGCCCTGGGCCCAGTTGAGGAGGGCTCCGAATAGGTAGACGAGTGCCGCGAGGCCGAGCAGCGTGCCGAGATGCCCGAAGTCGACGCCTCTGCCGGGGGTGAGCGTCATGCCTCTCACCATGTCGGCGAGCTGGCCTTCGCCTTTCGAGCGCAGGATGGCGATGGCCTGCGCCTTTGTCATCCCGGCGGGCAGGCGCTTTCCTATGACTCCGTTGAACAGCACGTCGGTGGCACTGCCAAGGATCTTGGGGCCGAACACGGTGAAGGCCACGCTCGCCGAGCCCATGAGCACCACCCAGATGAGCTTCAAGCGCTCTGGCTTGAGCCGCCGCGCGAGGCGCCGGGAGGTGTTGCGGAAGTCCTTCGGGCGCTCTACCGGTATGCCCATCCCCCGGCCTGGGCCCCCCATACGGGGACCGCCCCCAGGTCCGCGTTGCGAAGCAGGTGTGCTCATGCCGCCGCATCTCCGAGCTGTGATTCGACGATCTCGCGGTACTCGGGACAGCTGACCATGAGCTCGTCGTGGGGACCGTTTCCGACCACGCGCCCGTCATCAAGGACGATGATGCGATCGGCGTGCAGGATGGTGCTCACGCGTTGAGCAACGATCATGACAGTTGCGTTCTTGGTCTCGAGTCGTAGGGCCGCGCGGAGCTTGGCGTCTGTGGCTGCGTCGAGGGCGGAAAAGCAGTCGTCGAACAAGTAGATCGACGGCCGCCTTACAAGAGCCCGGGCGATGGACAGTCGTTGCCGCTGCCCACCGGAAACGTTCGTGCCGCCCTGGGTGATCTGAGACTCGAGCCCTTCGGGCATGCCGGCCACGAAGTCCTTCGCTTGGGCAACCTCAAGGGCGTGCCAGAGCTCCGCTTCGGTCGCCTCGGGCCGGCCGAAGCGGAGGTTGTCTGCCACAGTGCCGCTGAACAGGTAAGCCTGCTGGGGCACGAGTCCGATCCTCGCCCAGAGGCTGTCGCGGGCCTGTTGGCGCACGTCGAGACCGTCGACCAACAAAGCGCCGCCCGTGACGTCGAACAAGCGCGGGATGAGGTTGAAAACGGTCGTCTTGCCGGAACCCGTCCCACCGATGATGGCCGTCGTGTCACCTGGTACGAGGGAGAACGAAAGGCCTCGGAGCACCGCCTCCTCGCCTCCGGGGTACTCGAAGAAGACATCCCTCAGCTCCACGAGCCCAGTTGCCGCTGATGGCACCTTGGGCGTTGCCGGGTCTCTTACGGCCGGCTCAGCGCGAAGCACCTCCTCGATCCGGTCGGCGCTTGCAACTGCACGGGGAAGAAGGATCAACATCATGACGGCGATCATCACCGACATGAGGATCTGCAAGATGTAGCTCAAGAACGCAGTGAGGTTGCCGATCGGCATGCTGCCGTTCGCGATCAGATGGCCTCCGAACCAGAGCACTGCGACACTTGAGAGGTTCATCACTCCCATCACCGCAGGCAGGGCGAGAGCGAACATGCGGTTCACTCGCAGGCCCGTGTTGGTGAGCGCGGAGTTGGCGTCGGCGAAACGTCGTTCCTCTCGGCTCGTGCGCACAAAGGCGCGGATCACCCGCACGCCCGTGATCTGCTCGCGCAGCACCAGGTTGACCCGGTCGATCTTGGCCTGCATCGACCTGAACAAAGGCACGGCCTTCCAAAACAGGATCGAGATGATGATGAGCAGTACCGGGACGGCGACCACGAGCAACGCGGAGAGCTTGACGTCCTCCTTAAGCGCCATGAACACGCCACCGACGCACATGATCGGTGCCAGCACCATCATCGTGAGGGCCATTTGCAAAAACAGTTGGATCTGCTGGACATCGTTGGTGTTACGGGTGATGAGCGAGGGAGTGCCGAAGTGATTCGTCTCTTGAGCCGAGAAGCGTTGCACCGCCTTGAAGACCGCAGCGCGGGTGTCACGGCCGACTCCCATAGAGACCTTGGAGGCGAAATATGTCGCAACAACTGCCATCACCCCAACGATGAAGGTGATGATGAGCATGTAGGCACCCGTGGTCCAGATGTAGTGAATGTCGCCCTTCTCGATGCCGTTGTTGATGATGTCCGCCGTGAGGTTGGGCAGGTACAAGTTCGCCAGCGCCTGTACCGCCAAGAGGCCAACGACCAGGCAGACCTTTGTCCTGTAGCGACCGATAGAGCGCCTGACGAGGCGCAACAGCATCATCGTCGGCCTACGCAGTGGGCGTCTTCGAGATCGTGTTCGACGGCGCTCGCGAAGCGGCCGAGCATGCAGGCGAAGCTGTTGAGCTCCGTCTCGTCCCAGCCGGCAAAGATTTGGTCGAACCACACGCGACGCGATTTCTGCACCTTGTCAAGCGTGTGCCGCCCGATCGATGTGAGCCGGATCCGACTTACCCGGCGGTCCTCGGTGTCGCCGTGGCGGACCACGAGGCCTTCTCGCTCGAGTTGCTGGACCTTGCGCGTGACCGTCGGGGCGTCGACCCCGAGCAACTCGGCGAGGCCGGTCACACTTGAGTCGCCATGCGCATTGAGCATGTAGAGCAAGGCCGCCCCGGCCCGATCGAGCTTCACTCCGGCGGCCTTTACGATCCGCTCGTGCAGTCGGGCCTGGTTCATCGAGCGAGCGAGGACCCAAGCCGCCGCCCTGATCTCACCGATCGGCTCGCCGGACAACCCGAGGCCCGCGCCGGGTTCGTTATTAGATGCTTGCGGCACATAAACATCATAGAAGACCGCGGCTCAGGCGCAAGACTGGCCAAGCAAAATGCGGCGGCTCTAGTGGGCGCGACGACCTTGGCGGCCGAGAAGGTAGTCGACGACGTCGGCTGCGGTGTAGTTCGGTCGCTCCGGGCTAACGAGGTCCGGCAGGAAGGTTAGGTCCTGACCGATGGTAGCAAGGGGTGGTTCGACGGTACCTCCGCGGTGACGCTGTCCGAGCCCAATGGCGGCAATGAGCCCGTTGCACACGCAGCGCCTCTCCAGGGTGTCCTCGGCTTTGCCGCCCTTGCGGACGTAGGCAGCCGCTGGCTCGGCCGGGCAGCGATATCCGACTTGGCCGTCTTCGGCCAGGTACGGAATGCGCAGGTAGCTCGCCTCGCAGACGCGGCGGCGCTGCCCGTAGACCTCCGGGTCCGCGACCGAACCGGGAAGATCGGCAACCTTAAAAGGAAACCCAGTCGGCGAAGCCAACGCGTCAGTGCGTACCTGCAAGGTGCCAGCGAGAGCACTGTCAATGAAGGCCCGCTTAAGCGACGGGTCGAAGCCCGATTCCTCGCAGAGGGCGAACGCCGAGCCGACCTGGACGCCGGCCGCCCCAAGCTCGCGGGAGCGGGCGAGAAGCTCTGGGCTGGCGTACGCACCGGCCAGCCAGTAAGGAAGGCCGATCTCAGCCAGCTTGGTAAGGTCGACCTCGTCCCGAGGGCCATAGACCGGTTGTCCGTCGTCGTCGAAGGTGAGAGGACCCCGCGGCGGGGCGTTGTGCCCGCCGGCCACTGGACCCTCTACGACGAACCCGTTCGGGCGCGTGCGGGCCTCGCGGGCGAGATAGGAACCGAGCACGTGGGAAGAAACGATGGCGAGGAAGCTCGGACGCTTGAGCTCGATCCCACCTCCGGGCTGCGGAGATGGGTGTACCGAGATGGTGAAGCGCTCGCCTGCAGAGCCGCTCACGTCGACGGAGATCTCGCCAACGCGACCGGCCGCCAGAGAATCGAGCAGGGCGGGAAGCTCAGCCGGGATGCCCGCCCCGACGAGCACATAGTCGACACCTGCCAGCATGGCGCCATAAGCGGCCGCCGGCGTCGCCATCTGGATCTTCTCCAGGTAGTTGATACCGACTAGGCCATCGTGGCCCTCTTTGGCTAGGAAGACCTCAACGAAGTTAGCCGTCACGACGAGATCGTTGGCGAGCCGGCTCGGGTTGAGCGAAAGGCGGGGGACGAGTCGGAAAGGCTCCTCAAGCCCTATGCCACCCGCGACGAAGTACCGCTGCAAGATCTCCTCGGCCGTCCCGGGCCAGGGGAAGCTCGCAAGGGCGCGTCGGATGTGGCCGCCTGGGTCGCCTAGCTGGAGACGGCGGGCCAGCAAGGTGTCGAGGGCGACCCCGGAGACGACGCCGAGCTGCCCGCAAAGGGCCACGGCCCGTGCCAGAGGCCAACCGGAGACGCCGACGCCCATGCCGCCCTGGATGATGGCCGGGCGGACGAGGCCCTGCGAAGCGCTCAAAACCTCTCCCCCACCGGCAAGCTGGGCGCGTGACTCATCGCTTGGAGCCTTCGGCAACCGTCACCGACCTGGGGGACAGCGGTAGGAACTCAATAAGGGCGAGGTTAGTTCAACCCGACGTCGGCCCAAGCCCCACAAAAGAAACGGAGTTATAGCGATCAGAGCCCTGGAAGCCGGTGGTGCTGGGGACGCATCACGATCTCACTCACGAGCGCGCGGGCTGCTCGTAGGCGAAGACGACGCCTTGAGCGCCATCTTCGGCCGTGTACGGCTCGCACTCATCTAGGCAAGCTCAGTCAAGAGCTGCTTGCCGAGAGCCTGAGTGTGGACGTCCACGAGCACATAGGGGAACGTGACCCTCCGTCCAGCACTGTGGCCGTCCATGGCGGCGATCGACGCCGCGACGCATGCCTTTCCGATGGCGATGGCGTTAAGAGCACCCGTCGCCCGGACGGGCGTGCCGGCGAGAACCTGCTGGATGACAGGCGCCGACCCGTCGAAGCCGCAGATGAACATGTCCTCTTGCCTTGTTGGGTTCGGGTGTGTGTCGTTGAAAGCGGCCAATACTCCGTCACATCCCTCGTCGGCGATGCAGATAAAGACGTTGACGTCGGGATGGGCCTCGAGCATTGACTTGGCAGCACCTATCGTCTGGGGGGAAAGTACGCCTTCGGCCTGGGCTACGAGCTTTGCTCCGGGAGCGACTTTCTGCAGTGCCGCTAGGCAGCCTTGGGTGCGCTGACGGCCCGTTAGCTGGATGTTGTGGGTGAGCATCGCCACCTGGGCTTCCCCGCCCAGGGTCTGGTTCACCCAGTGACCGGCGTAGGTGCCAACGAGAGCGGCTCCCTGCAGGTTGTCGAAAATGACCCAACCATCAGTGTGGGGCAGCGCATTGTCGGAGTAGCCAAGCATCTTGATGCCCTTGGCGTGCGCTTTTGTGATCAACGGCTCGATCGCGTTCTTGTCGAGCGGAAGAACCACAATGGCCGCCACGCCTTCGGCGATCCAATCCTCGATCTCGGCCAGCTGCAAGCTCAGATCTGAATTGGCATGGCTCTCAAGCAGCGCGTAACCGGCCTTGCTTGCCGCCTCTTGTGCGGCGAGCATGAGCGGCTGCCAGATGGATGCCGCCGTGTCAGGCTGGCTGAAGCCGATCGACTTCTGCAGAACGTGGGGGCGGATACGCCGGGACCCGGGCGTCGCTCCCGCCGGGCCGCCGGCCAGACCGCCAAGGGCGACGGCAGCACCACCGGCAGCCATGCCACCGAGCAGCTTGCGGCGGCTGATGGCTCCCGCTGTGCCCGAGGCCTCTTGGTTCTCACTGTTCATGCGGCTCCCCTTCCGATTCATAAATCAAATCTGTCACGACGCGATTGCGATTTCCAGCATTGGAGAATCTCATGAGCGATTGATGGATTCTGTAAGGCTGCTGTGGGCAGCACGGATCCCACCGCTGCCTCCACTATGCCCTCTCCCGTCCCCCTACAGGGGCTGTACCTCTGTCTAGACAGCTTCTAAGCCCATTGCGATCCGACGTCCACAGTCTGCTTTCGACGAAAAATGCCCGCCCGGCCAAGAATTATCCCGCCTCAGCCTCGACTTTGGTCGGACCGATCTGCGATGGTGCCCGGCATTCACCAAGATGATGTATCGCCTCCGACACAGCCAGATCGTCCGCCCGAGTCGTCGTGACCAACGGAGTGGGCGGATTAATTCCCAGGTCCTCGACTGGCTGGGCGACTACTGGCTGTCCGACGCGGCGAGAAGGGTATTCACCAGCAGAAGATCCCGTTCGTAGACATGTGCGGAAGTGATCCTCATGATGAGCCGACCGACTGGGATGCTCAACGCCGAAGCCATGCGTGCCTGGATGGCTGCGAGTTCAACGAGGTTGGCGTAGCCCTTCGTACCGAGATCGATGCTGTGCGCAGTGACGATGAGTTCTAGTTGTCCTGAGGGAATCCAGAACTGGAGCAGGCTGACGCAAGGGACGTACGAGGTGTCGGAAAGAGGCTGCAGGGTCGTGATGATGGCCGAGCGTGATCCGGGATCAGCGCGCAGGCGCTCGGTTACCCAGCTGACCTGGTCGCTCCCGCAACCGTCGTAGTCGTACAGGCGCGTCGCGTAGCTGGCCGCCCCGCCAAGCTCGGCCACCGGGTCGCGGTCTGCGAAATTCGCCTTCATCCACTCGAGGCGCTCGTGATCTCCGAGGGCTTCGATGAGACCGTCGTCCTGGTTCGGGTCATCGATGGCGAGGTCCAAGAGTCCGATTTCGACGATAGTCGAACCGTCGTAGGTGGCACGGTGGCCGTGCGCGAGAACGGCGCACGTGGCGCTCAGCCATCCGCGTCCGAGAGAGGGAGCACGGATGAGCATTCCCAGATCGTCCCTCGTTGGCGGCGTCACGTCACTTTCCCTTCTTGTATCGAGCCCAACCTTATGGCCGGCGCAAGACCGCTCATATATCGGGATCAGGTTCGTTTGACTAGCTGATGCCGCCGAGGAACCGCTCGCTCTCAGTCCATGAGCCTGAAGGCAGCCGAAGATGTCGCCGAGAGCCTGGACCTCGACGGCAGTGGACTCTTGGACGGGCTGGGTAGTGTCCTCAGTCAGCATGATGACGGCAAAGCTCTGCCCACGGTTGTCGCGGGCAAGGTAGCCGAGCGTCAGCATGCCAGGCTCGCTGCCGCCTTTGAACCAGACCCTGGGCCACGTCTTCGCGTTGAGGGTTATGCCTCCGTTGTTGATCGAGAGCACGTGTCCGATCGGGCTCATTCCCCGCTCAGCTTGGAGATGGGCGAGGCCGGCGAGCGCACGGCAAAGGTCGTCCGCCGATGCGAACCATTCGATCGAGTTGATGTCGCGGGGCGAGGCTGTTGACTGCTCGGTGTCCGCCTTGATCTTGTCGACTGTCGCAACGAGGTACTCGGCCCGCTTGGAAGCGCTGAGGGCGAGGTAATGGTCGGCAAACGAGGGAAAGTCGTGGTATTTGAGGGCAAACAGTTCGCTCACGGAGAGAAACGGCGAGTCCAGCTCGGGGTGCGACGACCAGGTCCGGACCTGGTTCTCGACGGTTGATCTTCCGACAGGTCGCAGCAGCATATCGGCGGCGGTGTTGTCGCTGATCGAGATCATCTTGTCGGCCGTCTCTTCGACGGTGAGCCTGGTGCCGTCAGGAGCGTTCTGGAGCGTCCCGCTTTCGCCAACTTTGACGGCGGCTGTGACCGTTAGCCTTTCGGTCCAGCTGGCATGGTTCTCGACGATCACGTGGGCGAGCGCCCCGAGCACGAAGAGCTTGAACATCGACGCGAGGGGCCCTGGTGTTTCCGCCGACATGGATTGCACTGGGACGCATGTCCCGTCCTTGTTCACCTTGGCTGCGAGAAAGCTGGTGTCGGGGGCGATGGAGGCCACCTGGTGCTCGATCTGAGACCAGGATCGGGCCACGGCCGTCGCTGCGGCCTTGAAGAAGAGGCCTTCGATGAGGCCGGTTCGGTCGACCGCGAGATCAACCAAATAGCGTCCGGGACCGATCTGGACGAGGGCCACAAGGGAGCGCTGCGCGACATCTGACAGCCCGTGCAGGCTCGCCGTCGAGCCGGGAGGGCCGAGCGACTCCAAGGCCTGATTGAGCTCGGTCCGGGTGACCTGGTCGAGGAAGGATGTGTCGAAGTGGGCCGAAACAACCATGGTACTGAGGGGGAGCAGATCAGGAATGCCCAGCAGCCAACGGAGCTGGTCTCCGACCGGGGAGGCCGGGATCTTGGGCAAAGGGGCGGTGGCGACACTGTGTCCACCGAAACCGGCTGTCTCTGAGGTCGCTCCGACGGACGCCGTTGCCAGACAAAGCAGGGCCGCGACCACGGCGGTCAAAACGAGCGAGAGGGTCACCGCGCCACGGCGGGCAGCGCCGGGCCTATGGGTTCTGTTGTCCTCCTTTAGGCGAAGCTCCTTCATGCGATGTTCGGGGCGAGCACGAAAAAGCCAGCGATCTGGCCGTCACGGTCGAGAGCGATCCGAGCTTTGCGTTCACCTTTTCTGTAGAAGATCGGGATGTCTACGACCGCGTAGCCGGACCGCGCGCTGACCGACGCTTCTCCAAGGTCCGCTACTCGACCCAGTCCCTCGGCGAGACGTGAGCGCACCGACTCAAGCAGGCCCACGGAACATCCTTCCGTCATGCGCTGGTCTAACTTCTCACGCAGCATTTCGAGCTCCCGCGCAGTACGCCCCAGTTCCACGCGGCCGAGAAGGTCTGCGCGTACCTGAATCCATGACGAGGGCGAGCGGTGTCCGCATCTTGGGTCTCCGCCGCTCACCGTGGCCCGACAGTCCGACGCGCAAGAGCCTCAGCCCTCGCCAAGGAGTTCTTCGACCGCCTCGCGAGCCTGGTCCGCGAGCTGATGGGCAGCCTTCCAACCGCAGTCGATAGGTCCCAAGGACTCGCCGACCACAAGGTGGATCGCGCCCCGTCGAGGAAGGCGCCGACCTGCCCGGAGGATCGCTCTCGTCCCGAGGATCCCCACGGGAACAACGGGGCAGCCCGTCTCGGCGGCAACAACGAAGGCCCCGAGATGGAAGCGCCGAAGCTCGCGGGTGACGGTGAGCCCGCCCTCGGGGAATAAGACAATGGAACGCCCGGAGCGGATCACCTCTTCCATCGCCGAAAGGACCGACTCGGCTGACGAGTGACCATTTCCCCTTTCGCGCCCGACGAAAACAGCCCCCATCCGGCGGAGGAACGAACCGCCGACCCGCTGGTGCGAGAAGACTTCCCCGGCCACAAAGACGACCGGCTCGGAGAACATCAGGCCGATCGCGAACGAGTCAAGGAAGCTCGCGTGATTGGCCACGTACACGCACGGTTCCCCAGCTAACGGGCCGCCGCTCGTCTCGAACGGGATAGCAAGGCAGGCACACAGCAGCCGCCCCGTGGCCCGGACGAGCTTCCAGCGCCAGGAGAGCTTCGGCAGGACGAGGACGGCGGGCCAGACCAAGGTCCCGAGCACGCAGAACAGAACCCAGCAAGCGACGCCGTACAAGGTGCCGGCCACGTCGCGAGCGCACCCAGATGCCATCCCCCGAACGGTCGAGAGAACGCCCCAGTCGGGCCTGGTCGCCCGGTCGTCGCTCACTATGAGTCGGCCGCCGTCGACACGTTCCCCGCCAGGACACATTTGAGTGATCGCTCGGGGACGCACTGCCCGAGGAGACCGTCAACGGCAGCAAGAACTGCGTCGACCTCGCCGATCGACGAGATCCTCGGCACCCAGCCATCATCGCACCGGCCGGTCGCCCATCGTGCCCACTCTCGGCGCCGGCCGTGCTGGTCCGGTGGAGACCTACCATGCGTCGCCACGTGCCCACGTGGGCGAACTTGGGCGTCTGTCTGGCGATGGTTCGGCCGGATGGAACCGGATTTCAGATCGCCGGCGCAACGACCCCAATGACGTCGGCTCAGTCGCCATCGCCGCGCTGGGTTCCCCAGCGGTTTTGGATGTCCGCCCCGAGGATCATGCGCAGTTGATGAAGCTGTAGCCAAGCGCCATCGCAATCTCGGCAGCGCCAGGACAACAAAGCGCCCTTGATCGGTCACGGCGCCGGTCATCCTCGGGCGGTATTCGGCGCCTAGCTTCTGCGTATCTCCGACCGACACCCTCCGGCTACGTGGGCAATGGGGAGCTACCTCGGCTCATGTGATGCTCATGCCGCCGTCGAGTATGAGGTCGTGGGCGTTGACGCCGGGATTGCGGAGCAGGAAGACGGTGGCGTCAGCCACGTCGGCCATTGTGACGAGTCGCTTAGTGGGCGTACGCCCGGCGGCTGGGTGGTCCGGTACGTCTCGCCAACGAGGGCGGTCGCCAACCACGCCTGGGTGCAACGCGTTCACGCGGTGTGGGGCGATCTCGACAGCGAGCGTCTTTACCAACGCTGAGATGCCGCCGTTGTGGGTCGTGACCATCGTCGACCCGGGATATGGGAGGTCCTTGGCCAGTCCCCCGAAGAGCACCACGGCTGCCTGTTCGCTCATTCGGCCGTGTAGGCAGCGCACGACCTCGGTGTAGCCGACGAGTTTGACCGTGATTGCGGCGATCGCGGCGGTTATGTCGAAGTCGTTGAGGGTGATCGGAGTGGGAGCGAAGGCGGTGACCACCACGTTGTCGACCTCGTCGATGCCGGCGAGGGCGGCGGCGATCGTGGCTGGTTGGGCGAGCGTGACGGCGAGTCCTCGTGTCGTCCCGCCGATCTCGGCTGCAACCTCTTGAGCCCGCTTGGTATTGCGGCTGGTGATAATCACGTCGTCACCTTGCTCGGCAAGGTGCTCGGCGATGAATCGCCCGAGCCCGCTGCTGCCGCCGACCACCAGTGAGGTAGCCACGTCTCAAGTCCTTTCGTTGTTGCTCGGGGCTAGTGGAGGGAAGTGATCTGTTCGATGTCGTACCGGGCGCGAAGATCGGCCACCGCATCCGCGTCCGGTCGGCCCTTGCTTGCCTCCATGATCGCCATGAGCTCATCGAAGTAATTCTCGTGGCCACCGGGCACTGAGGATTGGAAAAAGACCTTCACTGGCTTGTCGGTCGAGTTGGAGAAGGCATGCGGAACGCCTGGCGGCACGAACATGAACGCGCCTGGTCCGCCGGTGACGAACGTCTCACCCGTTGCCGACTCCCACCGATGCCAATCGCCAACAGCGCGATCAGTCGGCTCGAACGCCAGGACGTCGAGCCGGCCTTCTATGACGTAAAAGATCTCCTCGCCGGTGCCATGCACGTGCGCGCCGACATCAAACCCTGGTCCAATGACGATCTCGAAGGTCGATGTCAACGCCGGGTGGTCCATGGTCATCTTGACCGTTGCGTCGAGACTGCCGCCGACTATTCGACGTCCCACACCGGGCGGGTGGATTACGCCGCTCGACATCAGGCGAGGGTGGTGATGTTGGTGATCGGCCGGGTTGTGATAGTCGGCGGTGTTGCCCCTGGCGGCATGGCTGGCGCCACGTGGCCAGCAAACCAGGCGCGGTGGGCGGCCTCGGACTCCCAAAGCTCGGTGACCTGGAATCCGCCGTCGGTTGGGCCGGCAGCGTGGGCGATGAACCCCTCTGTCGCCTGCAACCGGGGCAACAGCGCCGCCGTTAACTGTTCATAGTCGCCCTGGGTGGTCCTGGCATGTCGCTGGTAATCATGATCGTCATCTGGTCCCCCCGACCGGTCCTCTGCGGTGCTCGCGAGGAGCGTAAGCCCGCTGGGCTGCGGAGGACCAACAGTTTCTGGCGATGGCATCTATTGACGGGATCAATGAGTCGCCAGCGTACGTTGATGGACCGCACCAGAGTCGATATCAACCAGGTCGACCTCAACTTGCTTGTCGCCTTCGATGCCCTCATGTCCGAGGGGAGCGTCACCCGCGCAGCGGCACGTTTGAGTGTCGGTCAGTCGGCCATGAGCTCCACGCTCGCCCGGCTCCGGAAGCTGTTCGACGACCCGCTCCTTATGCGCGAGGGACGAGGACTGATCGCCACCCCGTTGGCCGAGTCACTGGCCAAGCAGGTGCGAGAAGTCTTAGACCAGATCGAGTCCATCCTGACCGACCCCACCGACTTCTACCCGGCCAGCGACAAACGGACGTTCACTGTCGTGGCCAGCGACGTGCTCTCGGTGATTCTGCTCAAACCGCTACGAGCGCGGCTGGCCGTCGAGGCGCCCGGCGTTCGCATCGAGGTATCACCCCCTGCCGTTGATGACGCCGAGCGCCTCAAACGCAATCAGGTAGATCTCGTCGTTACGCCTCGCGACGCGTTCCCAGAATACGAGAACTTTCGGAGCACATTTCTGTTCTCTGACCGCCACCTTTGTGCGGTCGACGTCCACAATTAGGCCGTCGGCTCGACGCTGTCGTTGGAGGAGTTCAGCTCCCTGCCTTACCTGGCCACCACCTGCGGACGCGGGATCACAACCGCGGAGGCGCAGCTCGATCGGCTCGGAGTCTCGCGAAACGTCGAATTCACTACGAGCTTCGGTTTGGTTCCGACTTTGCTGGGCGGTTCTCGAATGATCGGGTTGGTCCACGAACGCCTGGCCCTCGCCATAGCTGACCAGACGACCCTCCGACTTCTGGAGCCACCGGTGCCCCTGCAGCCGATCCACATGCTGATGATCTGGACCAGCTCCTCCGAAACCCACCCCGGCCATAGCTGGCTGCGCCATCAGATCACGTCACTAACCTCGATTATTCACGCGATGGCGTCATGAGACTGCCAGTATCCGCGTAAAAGGCCTCCTCAACTGGGAGAATGGCTGTGTTCGAAGACAGTCAAGCAACCCAGGAG
>Ga0302320_10002021_pt1 | contig 48437 bp, 40 predicted proteins | sample Bog_T0_3_FD_202130 | JGI IMG/M metagenome (GOLD analysis project Ga0302320, IMG submission 202130) | Peat permafrost microbial communities from Stordalen Mire near Abisko, Sweden - Bog_T0_3 | ecosystem: Environmental > Terrestrial > Soil > Wetlands > Peat | place: Sweden: Abisko, Stordalen Mire... | reverse complement strand
GCGCTGTCACTCTACGGGGACCTCGACGTCAGCGTCCTCGACGAGTTGCCGCCGGGGCGTACGCCGATTGTGACGCGCCGGGTTCGTGACGACGAGGCGGACAAGGTTTGGGAGTTTGTACGCAAGCAAGTGAAGCAGGGGCGGCAGGCGTACATCGTCTACCCGGTGATTGAAGGAACCAAGGACGACCAGCCGGAGCTGGATTTCCCCGCCGACGACGCGGAGGGCTTGGTAAGTGAGTCTAGGGAAGCGAACACCCCGATCTCAAAAGCGAGACCGGGGGCACCCAAAACGGCGCGCAAAGGAAAGACAGCGGACCTGTTTCCCAAAGCGGTGCAGGAGGCCAATCCGGGCGCCAAGTCCGGTTTGAAATCGGCCGTGGACATGCATGAGAAGCTGCGCAGCGGGCCGCTGGCAGGGCTGCGGCTGGGCCTGTTGCACGGCCGGCTGGACGCCGATGAAAAAGAGATCATCATGCGGCGGTTCCAGCGCGGTGAGATCGATGTGCTGGTGGCGACGACGGTGATTGAAGTGGGCGTGGACGTGCCGAATGCAACGGTCATGGTGGTGGAGCACGCGGAGCGATTTGGCCTGGCTCAGCTACACCAGTTGCGCGGGCGGGTGGGACGCGGCGCGGCGAAGAGCTTTTGCGTGCTGCTCACCGGGCCGCGCATCTCGCAGCTCGGCGAGGAGCGGCTCAACGCGATGGTCCGCACCCAGGACGGATTCGAGCTTGCGGAGCTCGATCTTTCCATGCGCGGGCCGGGCGAGTTCTTTGGGACGCGCCAGGCCGGATTGCCCGACTTTCGCGTCGCAAACCTGGTGCGCGACCGAGCCTTGCTGGAGATGGCGAAACTGGAGGCAGCACGATTCGCCAATGCCGCCGGCCCGGGTGAATCGTCGCATGAACAAAAAGTGGACTGCAGCGAGGCGGAGCGCGCTCGCGTCTGGACGCGGCTCAAAGAGGCCTGGCAGCGGCGATACGGCCTGGTGGAAGCGGGTTGAGCGGCGCGCTGGGTTCTGGGTGGATTGGCGCCGTCAAGGTTCCTCGAAGATCGGGGGCACTCGATGCTGCGCGCGGCGCTGATCTGCGCCCTGTCGATCACCATCCTCTCCAGTTTCCTTTCTTCTCCGAGGCGGAATCTTTGAATACCACCTACTCGCCGGGTCAGACCGCTTCGGGGGCGGCAGTTAGGTGCGCGTTCTCAATGGGGAAGGTCTGGATCTCCAGGTCGACGCTGGCAATTTCCAATCCGCAGTTGCGTTGCTGACTGCGGGTGCATTGGCATAACTCCGTGAAGCGAATGTGCCCGCTCTGGCTGAGTTCGACGCCGGATGCAATCAGCACGCTGTAGATGTCGACACAGGAACGGCGCTCGAACTCGAACAACAGGCTCACGGTGCCGGCGTCGTTGGCGCCACGGCTCAGGACCCAGCCGCCGCACCCCAGAATGGCGCCGGTGAGGATTTGCACCAGGTGTGCTGGCTCTTCGACCGAGACGGCTTTCATTTGCATGGCCCAAGGGACGGGCAACGCTGCGAATGCTTCTTGTTTTGGCATTCTCTGCCTCACGATGGGTTCATCGGAGACGCGGGCGGGTTGAGCACTAGTGTCCTGCACTCGCACGACAACTGACCGTTCGTGAAACACCATTGCGGGGAAGGACGGATGCGCTTGCTGGCGCAAGTAATTGGAGGGCCCTCGCGGCGCAGCGCTGGGGCCGGGGCTCGCTGACGCAATGGCTGGGAATTGATGTAGGTTGGTAGACAACATGATTGTTGGCACAGGAATCGACCTCGCCGAAATCGGGCGCATCCGGCTGTCCATTGACCGTTATGGGAGCCGTTTTCTCGACCGCATCTTCACCCCTGCGGAGCAGGCCTATTGTTTGCGCAAGCGCAACTCCGCGGAGAGCTTTGCTGCGCGGTTCGCCGCCAAGGAAGCCGGCGCCAAGGCTTTGGGGACGGGCATCAGCCACGGCGTGGGCTGGCTGGAGATCGAGGTCATCCGGCGGCCCGGGGGCCGGCCGGCCTTGCAATTCCACGGCCGCGCCGGACAGATTGCGGCGGCTATGGGGGTTGGGAACGTGGCACTCTCAATCACCCACACCAACGATGTGGCCATGGCCAGCGTCGTTCTCGAAGACCTCTCCTGAGAGCGACCGGCCCGGACAGATTCCGGAGCCATCCGGGTGAAATCCAGGACTGGGTCGTCTGGTATTCTCAAGGCTCAGGTAGCTCGACGGAGCCAGGGGTGAGCCTTGCCAAGCCGTAAAGAGATTCAATGGGCGCAACTGAGAGTGGGAGCCCTGGTGCTGCTCGCCATGGTCGTCCTGGTTGCCCTGATCATTCTCATGTCCGGTTCCTCCGGTGGCTTATTTGCCCGAAAGCTGGTGCTGCGTTCCTATTTTGAGAACGCCGCCGGCGTGAAAGACGGCGCTCCCGTCACCCTGGAGGGGGTCACCATTGGCAACGTGATTCATGTGCGGGTTATTCCCGCGCGCGACCCCACGCCGGTGGAGGTCACGTACCGGATTGGCGAGGAGTTTCTTGCCGATCTGCACACCGATTCAGTTGCCTCGATCGCCCAAGCCGGGGTTCTCGGCGATAGTTTTGTCGACATCAGTTCGCTGCACGCCACGGGCCCACAACCGACCAATAATGCGGAGTTGAAGACGGCCGGCGCACCGAGCATTCAGGACGTCATCCGCACCAGCCAGGTCTCCATCGAAGAGGTCCAGGCGCTGACGCGCAAGATTGAAGTGCTGGTGGATTCGCTCAATACGAAGAAGGGCACGATCGGGCAGTTGATCAACGACCCTGCCCTGGCGCACAAGATCACTTTGATGGTTTCCGATCTGCAAACGATCACGGGAACGATTGCGAGCGGAAAGGGATCGCTGGGCAAGCTGATCAAGGACGATACGCTTTACGAGCGAGCCAATTCGTCCATTGACAAGCTGCAACAAATCACGACCGACCTGAACGACGGAAAAGGCACCGCGGGCAAGCTCCTCAAGGACGACTCGCTCTATAACAACCTGAACAAGGCTGTTTCCAATGCCAACGAGGTGTTGGCGGAGATCAACAGCGGCAAGGGCTCGATCGGCCTGTTGGCCAAGGATCCGGCCTTCGCGAAGAAGCTCGACGACACCGTCACGCGCCTGGACAGCATTCTCCGCGGAGTCGACGAGGGCAAGGGTACGCTTGGGCAACTGGCGCAGAACCGTTCTCTCTATGACCACGCAGACCAGACCATGGACGAGTCGCAGAAGCTTGTGAACGCGATTCGCGAAGACCCCAAGAAATACTTCGTCATCCGACTGAAGCTTTTCTAAGCCCGACCTGCACCGGCGCAGGAACTTTGCTTCAGACCACTCCGTATCCCCTTTCTCGGAGGTCAATGTGTCCCTTCAGTCCTCGCGTACCCGGGCAGTTGTGTGCCTTCTTGGCGTGGCCGCGGCTTGTGCGTATTTTGGTAAACCGAAGGCAGCGATTGCGGCTTCGGGCGATTCCCCCGCTTACACCCCAACCGGCGAGTTGTTGCCTCCGGCGAACTACCGCGAATGGGTCTACCTGACCACGGGCATCGACATGAGTTATACGCCCAAGGCCGCGGGGATGGAAGACCACTCCACGTTTGACAATCTGTTTGTCAATCCTGCTGCCTATCGGAGCTTTGTGGCCACCGGCACCTGGCCGGACAAGACAGTGATGGTTCTGGAGGCACGCGATGCCGCGAGCAAAGGCTCGATCAACAAGAGCGGCCACTTCCAGAGCGGCGGCGTGATGGATCTGGAATTCCACGTGAAAGACGAAGCGCGCTTTCCCGGGAAGTGGGCGTTCTTTTCGCTCGATTCGTCCAGCGGCAATGGCACGCTGATTCCGCAAGGCGCTTCCTGCTACAAGTGCCACGCGGAGCACGCGGCGGTGGACACCACATTTGTACAGTTCTATCCGACGCTGCTGCCGATTGCACAGAAAAAAGGGACGCTGAGCGCGGCGTATTTGAAGGAACAGGGCGAGCCTGGTTCCTCGAAATGACCTGAGGCTGTCCGGCTGGATGAGTGCCCCCGCTCGACTAAGGGAGATTCGAAACGGGCCTATCGCTGCGGAACATCTTCCAGAATTCGACGAAGCCTTTGAGCTTGACCACCTGGAAGTAGTCGCCGGCCACGAAGTAGAAGACGACGGCAGCCACAGAGATGTTGTGCAGGGCCTCGGCGCCGAGCTGATCGCTGAAGGGCAAGGGCGCGGCGGAAAGCACCATGGCCAGCACCATGAGCGCCAGGTTGACGATTCCCATGACCAGGTTGATCTCGACCAGCTTGCCCGTGAAGGCCTTTCCCAACCTGAGACTTTGACCGAGGGCTGAAAGCGCGGAGCGCTCTTCACGCAGCATCAGGATGGGCGCAATTGCGAAGGGCCAGCTCAGGAGCGCCCATGCTGTAAAAAAGCCCAGGGCAAGAAAGATGGCCCATGCGGCGAGGCCGATCAGATCCGGTTCCGCGCCGGCGACGATATGCGTTCCGATGGCCCACGCCATGGAGGAAAACCAGGCCCAGGAAGTGATGGCCAGCAGCGCGAGCCAAGCGGCTTGCAAGACCATCATGGCCATGGGGCGGAACGTCACGTGAGGGGAATCAGCTGGATCGATGCGCTGCAGGACGAGGCTGCGGCCGATTCCGGAGACGACGACCCAGGCGAACGCAGCAGGCGGAGCCAGCCAAGTGAACACGGCGGCGACATGGGGCAGATAGAACGAACAGGCGCGGACGATCTGCACGGCAGCTACCCATGGATTCTGGGTGTCAATGCTGGTCAGCCCGGCGGTCTCAGGGGGAACCGCCGCCAGGATCTGATGCACCTGCATCCAGCAAACCAGAAGAAATGGGATGCCGAAGAGCCAGCGCCAGCCGACCTCAATCGCAATCAGAAGCGGCTGGCCAAACACCCATCCCATTTGTCCAACCAGGGACTGCGTTCCGCGCAAAGGCGCGCTCACTTGACCACCAGGTTCACCAGCTTGCAGGGAACCACGATCACCTTGACGAGAGTTTTGCCGCCGATGCGGCTTTGCACCTTTTCATCGGCCAGGGCCGCCGCTTCCAGGGTCATGGCATCGGCATCGGCGGCGACGCGCACCAGGCTAACCAACTTGCCGTTGATCTGCACCGGCACTTCCAGTTCGTTTTCCTTGGCGAGTTCCGCATCGCTGACAGGCCATGGCGCGCGCAACACCGCGCCGGGTTGGCCCAACTCCTCCCAGAGCTCGGCGGCGAGGTGGGGCGCAAATGGCGCCAACAGCAGCACCAGCGAGCGGAGCAGTTCCAACAGGACAGGTGCGGGGACTTCGCCCGCAGCCAGCTGCGCGTCAGCCCCCTGAATCTCGTTGACCAGTTCCATGATGGCGGCGACACAGGTGTTGAAGTGCCAACGGCCTTCGAAGTCAAGGGTGATTTTGGCGATGGTCTGGTGCAGCTTGCGAAGCAGCTTGAGGGAAAGGCCGGTGGGCGCTCCCACGGGCAGGCCGCGGCCTTGGCGAGCGACCGGCGCATACTTAGTGGTCAAGCGCCAGACGCGGCTGAGGAATCGGCTGACGCCGGCCACACCGTCTTCCTGCCAGTCGAGATCGCGGTCGGGCGGCGCGGCAAAGAGCGAATACATGCGGGCCGCATCGGCACCGTAGCGGGCCACCATGTCGTCGGGCGAAACCACGTTGCCCTTGGACTTGGACATTTTGGCGCCGTCTTTGATGACCATGCCCTGGGTGAAGAGGCGGCGGGCCGGCTCGTCATTCACAATCAGGTCAAGATCGCGCATGACCTTGGTCCAGAAGCGCGAGTAGATCAGGTGCAAGATGGCGTGCTCGACGCCGCCGATGTACTGGTCGATTGGGAACCAGTATTGCGCCGTGGCTGAATCGAATGGTGCGTGGCTGTTCTTTGCGTCGGTGTAGCGGTAGAAGTACCAGCTTGAGTCGACGAAGGTATCCATGGTGTCGGTTTCGCGACGAGCCGGGCCGCCGCACTTGGGACAGGTGGTATTCACAAACTCCGGAACACGGCCCAGCGGGGAGCCGCCTTGCTGGGTGATTTCAATCTGTTCCGGCAAGAGTACGGGAAGTTGGGAATCGGGTACGGGGATGGGGTCGCCCGCGTCGCAACCGGACTGGCAGTAGACCATAGGAATGGGCGTACCCCAATAGCGCTGCCGGCTTACGCCCCAATCCTTCAAGCGATAGGTCACCTTTGCCTCGCCGAAGGCACTGCGTGCGGCGATTTCCTGAAGGGCTTGCTGTGCTTCAGAACAGCTGAGGCCGTTGTATTCGCCGGAGTTGATGAGAACGGCATCCTCGGAGACAAAGGGCAACTGCTCCGCACCCTCGGTGTCTTGGACGGGCTTGATTACTGGCTGAATGGGCAGGTCATACTTGACAGCGAACTCGTAGTCGCGCTCGTCATGCGCGGGCACGCTCATGATGGCGCCGGTGCCGTAGTCGGCCAGGATGTAGTTGGCCACCCAGATGGGCACGCGCGCGCCGTTGTAGGGATTGATGGCGAAGCGGCCTGTGGGCACGCCGTGCTTTTCGATGGCTCCCAGGTCGCCGGCCTCGCGGGCTTTCTTCTGCTGCTCCAGTAGCTCATCGACCTGGACCTTGAGGGCGGCATCGGCGGCGACGAATGCGGCGACGAGGGCGTGTTGCGGCGCCAGTTGGACGCTGGTGGCGCCGAAGATGGTGTCGACGCGGGTGGTGAAGACGCGGATGCGGGTCTTTTCGGAGCCCTGATCCCTGCCCTCTGCCCCCTGGTTGAGTTCTTCCAAGAAGAAATCAACTTCGGTGCCCTCGCTGCGGCCGATCCAGTTGCGCTGCATGGTGCGGACTTTTTCCGGCCAGCCATCCAGCTTGTCCAAGCCGTCGAGCAATTCCTGGGCATAGGCGGTGATGCGGAAGAACCACTGCACCAGGTCGCGCTGCTCGACGATCGTGTCTTCGTGGCGCCAGCAACGGCCGCCGATGACTTGCTCGTTGGCCAGGACGGTGGCGCATTGCGGGCACCAGTTGACCTTGCTCTTTTTGCGATAGGCCAGGCCTTTCTCGAACATGCGGAGGAAGAACCACTGGTTCCAGCGGTAGTAGTCGGGGAGGCAGGTGGTGACTTCGGTGGCCCAGTCGTAGGCCAAGCCGAGACGCAACATTTGCCGCTTCATGGCGGCGATATTGCTGAGGGTCCATTGGCGGGGCGGCACGTTGTTCTTGAGGGCGGCATTTTCGGCGGGCAGGCCGAAGGCGTCCCAGCCCATGGGGTGCATCACGTTGTAGCCGCGCATCCACATGTGGCGAGCCAGGGCATCGCCGATGGAGTAGTTGCGCACATGGCCCATGTGGAGTTGGCCGCTGGGATAGGGCAGCATCTCCAATACGTAGAACTTGGGCTTGCCACAGGAGGCCGGTTCCGCGGCATAGAGCGCGGGATCAGAGGCCCATCGGGCCTGCCATTTGGGTTCAATGACCGCAGGGTCGTAACGCAGTTCTTTGTCTTCGTTCATCACCTTCCAGTGTAAACGCGCCGGCAAATCCAATCGCAGGCGGGAAGGCTTTCCTTGAATTGGGTTGTCTTATTTCTTGGGGCGCGACTCGGGAGGGACCAACCCGGCTACGCGGTAGTAGACGACCAATTGCCCGTAGTGCTCGCCGCCGTGTTCGATAAAGCCCCATGCTCCTTCGAAAAAGCGGATCTGCTGATTGGAAAATGGATCGACGTAGAGATCGTTGAGTCCGCCGTCCCCCTTGCTTTTGATTAGATCCGCGCCATCGGCGAACGACTTTTTCACGAAGGCGACGACCGCGGCTTTGGTTTTGTAATCCGCTCGTTTGGGATCACCGGTAGGAGCCGGCATCCCGTTGGCCGGGTTGATGAAGAAGTAGTTTCCGCCAGCCGCGTGCAGGAGTTGCTCGGCAAACGAGCGCTGCACCGGGTTGGGCTTGAAGTCGTACTTGTCTTCCGGGAAATCCTCGGCCATGGCGATGAGTTTCCGGCCAACGTCGTTCCAGGTGTCGAGCAGATATTGCGATTGGGATACGGGAGGCTTCGGCGGCGGCGGGGTCTTGGCGGCGTCTTTTGCGCGCACGGTCTGTACCAAGAGCAAGGCACAGAAAACCAAGAACATATTTTTGAAGAACATTTTCATGGGGGGCTCCTTCCGGTGGCGGATTGGCACTGAGGATACCGCTATTTCCCTGTTTCATGCCATACGTTTCGTTCATCCGTCGCACTACGATTTGGCAGCGCGCACTTTTTTGTGCGCGGCGCTCGACTCCGGCGCAACCAGGCTCTTCAAGACGCGGACGTTGCGCTCTTCGTCGCCGGGTTCGTCGACCGGAGTCTCGGCGATGAAGGCGGCGTGGGCGAAGCGGGAGTCGTTGAGGAGGCGGCGAAAAGGCTCTACACCGATGGTTCCCTGCCCGATGTGCTCATGGCGGTCGAGTTTGGAGCCGCGCTCGGCCTTGGCGTCGTTGCAGTGCCAGACGCGGACGGATTCAAAGCCGATGGTCTTTCCCACCAGATCCATGGTGGCGGCGTAGCCTTCCTCGCTGACGATGTCGTAGCCCGCCACGTGGGTATGGCAGGTGTCGAGGCAGACGGCCACGGGAGCACAGGCCTTCAGCCGGGCGACGAGTTCCGCCACCTGATCGAAGCTGCCGCCGAGGGAGAACTCGGCTCCGGCGGTGTTTTCGATGAGGATGTGGAAGCCGGTGTCTTGCCAGGGCAAACCGTCGATGGCGCGGGCGATGGAGTCGGCTGCAAGTTTGAGGCCTTCTTCGCGGGAAAGGCCCTTCCACGAGCCGGGATGGAGCACCAGATACTCCACGCCGAAGGCCAGGGCGCGCTCAATCTCGCCGCGGAAGGCGTCCACGCTCTTTTCACGGACATCGGCGGTCTGGCTGCAGACGTTGACCAGGTAGCTGGTGTGAATGACGGCGGGATTTACATCGAGGGCCGCGCGCAGGGTCTTCATGCGGTCGGCCTGCTTGGGGTCGACCTGGGGGGCGCGCCACATGCGGGGACTGGAGGAGAAGAACTGGAAGGTATTCGCACCGATCTCCCGCGCCTTTTCGACGGCGTTGGAAGCGCCGCCTGCAGTGCCCAAATGCACGCCGATTCGCTTGGTCATTCGGATAGTTTAAACGGAAGGTGACGCTTTGGGGATTCTAGAATTCGGCGTAGCGCAGGTGGTTGAGGTTCGAGGTTTCCCACCCTTCCGCGAAAGGCGCGGAAGGATGGGGCACGGAGGATTGGTGACGTGTCCGGCACGGCGTTCGCGTTCAATGTAGGTCGATGCGCGAGTCAGGTTGCTCAGGAACTTTGTGTTCCCGTCAAGGATGGGGCAGGCTCAATCGTCTTGGTCCTTGGTGGACTTCTTGCGCTTCTCGCTCAGCATGGCCGGGACGGGGGCGTTGCCCATGGCGTCTTTCCAAAGAATGACATTGAGTTTCTGCGGGTCGGCGCGATCGGCGTGGCGAAAGTCCATCTTCATGCTCTCGGCGGCGCCTTCGGCGTTTTTGGCGTTGGCGGTGTAGATGAGGCCGTTGTCGCGATTGGTGAAGTCGGCGGCGTAGGCGGGCTGATCGCCGGGGCCCGTGAAAAGCGTGGAGATCAGCGAGCTGAACGCGTCGTTGTTGTTCATGGGCGGCAGGCCAAGGACCGTCTCCATGGTGCGAACCACACTGACGGTGGAATAGAAACGGCTATCGGCAAACGGGGAACCATCGGGTTTGTGCGGCGCGTACTTACTGACCACGAGAGCCAGGCTGCGGTGGGCGTCCACGTGGTCGCCGCCGTCCTGCGCATCGTCTTCGAGGATGAAGAACGCGGTGTCATTCCAGAAAGGCGAGTGCGAGATGGCGTCCACGGCGCGGCCGACGGCCAAATCATTGTCGGCGACGGAGGACTTGGGCGTGGGCCCGCCGGGCGTGGTGCCCGCCGTGTGATCGTTCCCCAGGCGGAACATGACGAAGTTGGGCATGGTGTCTTTGCCCTGCTGCTTGTCGGCGAGCCAGCCTTGCAGGTGGCGCAGAAAGATGTCCACGCGGATCTGATCGGGAATCTCCAGGTTGAAGTCGGGGTACTCCTCGGCAAAGTGGCCGACGAGTTCCGGCTTGGTGGCGGTGTTGGTGGCGATTTGAGGAATGGGCCACGGCCACTTGTTGACTCCGCCTCCCCATTTTTCAGGCAGTGGTTCGCCGGGAGCAATGGCGCGCTTTGCACATGGGGCGCCGGGAAGCATCGGGCCCTGCTGCGGGTTTACGGTGGGCAACTCGTCACAGAAAATGGTGGCGATGAATTCGCCAAAGTGGTAAAGGCTCTTTCCGTGCGCGGCGAGGTTGCCCCAGAGATAGCCACTCGCGGGCTCGTTCACGTCCGGGATGTTCTGCACGAGCGGCAGGCCTTCGGCGACGACACCCTCGTAATCGTAGGTGCGCTGGCCGCCGCGGTAGGATTGCTGCCAGGTCTTCTCCAGGTAATCGGTGCCAATGGCGGCATTGGACCAGACGTGGCCGTCGCCGGAAACTTCGCCGGAGTCGTAGAAGTTGTCGAGGACGCCAAACTGCAAAGTCAGCTTGTGCAGGTTGGGGGTAATCCCTTCGCCGTACATGGTGAGGCGCGGCTCGCCGTTTCCCACCGGTTTGCCGTCCTTCTTCAGATCGCCGAGGACCTGGTCGTAGGTGCGGTTCTCCTTGATGATGTAAATCACGTGCTTGATGGGGCTGGCGGGACCGGCGGCGAAGTCGATCTTTTCCGCAGCGGCTTTCATGCGGTTGGACTCGAGCACAGTCTGGGTCCAGTCGGGCAGATGCTTTTTGATGTCCTTGGCGTCGAGTGTGGCGAGCGAGCCGTGCAGCAGGGTGGCGATGTAGGTATAGGGGCGCAGAAGATGTTTGTCGATTTGCCCCGGAGCGGCTTTCATGGGCGCGCCGTTCGGGCCGGCGCCGCTGCCTTTCGCCGTAGCCACGTAGAGCTTGCCGCCGGAGCCGGAGGGCAAAAAGGCCATGGACATGGGCATCCACTCGGTTGGAACAAAGCCGATGGGTTCGACCATGCCTGCTTTGGCGGCCTTGGGGGTGAGCTTGGTGGTGTCGATCACGGCAATTGCGTCGCTGATGGCATTGGCGACATAGAGACGGCGACCGTCTCCGTCCAGAGCCAGAGCTTCCGGCTCGGCGCCGAAGTAGCTCTGCCCGGGCAGGCGGGTATCGAAGTAGCCTTTTACTGAAAACGCCGGCAAGCTGGGACCTGGACCGACGTTTACGGCAGCCACGGCATCGCGATTGGCCAGCGCCACATAGAGCGTGTTTCCGTGGGGCGCAAGTTGCATGGCGCAGGGATGGGTTCCGGGAGCTACCGGATCGGCAGGCTTGAGCAAGGCCAGTCTGCGCCCGACTTCACCCTTCACCAGGTCGAGTTCCACGATTTCGGAGGCGTTCCAAAGGGCGACGAAGGCACGGCTCCCATCGTTGGAGAGTGCCAAGGCGATGGGATAAGTGGAAGGGACCGCGTTGCTCTGGGACAGGTCGAACCGGTGCTCGATCTTGCCGGTGGCGGCATTCAGGATCAATACATCGTCAGAGAGGTTGTCGGCCACCAGGAGCCGCTCGGGGGCGGTGGAGGAACCGAGGACTGCGAGGGCTGCGGGAAAGGGATTGCCCTGCTCCGTTTCCCATCCTTTGACGACCTTGGTCTTTTTGCCTGGAGCCAGTGGCTGCAGCGGGATGGAGAGAAAGCGCTCAGGCGCGATTTCGCCGTCCTGAAAGCTGTAGACCACAATTCCATTGCCGGTGACGGTTTCACCAGGCTTGAGAGGCTTGTCGCCGGGGCCGGTGGGGTTGGTGATGGAACCCATGGTGGCATAGAGGTGGCGGCCATCGCGACTGAATGCCAGGCCGGAATAGAGGGTCTGCTTGGCGCCGACGAGGGTTCGGTCGTCGGGAAAGTCTTCAACCTTTCCGGATTGTGTGTCTTCGACGGCCAATGACTGTTCGTAGCGCGACTCGAAGGTGCCAAAGCCCGCATTGACGGTGACCACGTAGCGGCCGTCCGGGGAGACGGCCATGGACATGGGCAAGCCGTTGATGCGCTGGGGATGCCCGGGAATCTCACCAATCAGTTGTTTGCTGGTGGACAAGTCGACGGTCTGAGCCGCGAGCATCAGAGGCGCAAGAAGGAGGGCTGAAGTGGCGATCTTCGCAAGGAACTTCGTTTCCATCCACAAACCTTAACAAAAGTGCGGCAGCAGGTGTGTCAATGACGGGTTGAATTGAGCTTTTGGCCGCCAAGGAGGCCGGTTTGAGATGAGAACGACGAGAGGTAACCGGTCCATCTGCTGAGGATTACCAACAGTGGCGCAACCGTAATGAAGCGGTTTCAGGTTTTTTTGCTTAGAATTTACTTATGATCGATCCTCTCGCTTCTCTATCCCAGCTGCTCTCCGACGTGATTCTGCCGAACATCCAGACCGTGCAATCGAATCAGTTGGAACAGATTGCCGCAAATGACAGGCTGGAACAAGCGATTGAGGACCTGCGCACGCATCTGGAAGTGCAATTTGCATTGCTTTCGGCACAACTGGCGGCATGCCAGGCGGAGTTAGCCGCCACCCAGGCTGCGCTGAAGGCGGCCCAGGCTATGGCTGGACTGCAGATGCCGGAGAACAAGCTCTTAATCAACTAAGGGCGGTCTCAAGCCGCCCCAGTCGAGTAATCTTCTCTGATGCGAACGGTCATTACAGCCAGCAGATTCTGCGACGGAAGTCGCGTGGTCGAAGACCCGGTGGTTTCATTTGAAGATGGCCGGATTGTTTCGATTGAGCCCCGCACAAACGCGGCAATGACATTGTCCCCCGGTGCGCGGTCGATCGACTTTCCTGGCTGCACAATTTCGCCCTCGTTTCTGGATATCCATACGCATGGCGCCGCAGGCCATGATGTGATGGAGGCAACGCCCGAGGCACTGACGACGATGGGCCGCTTTCTGGCCAGCCGGGGGACGGGCAGCTATTTGGCCACCACCGTCACGGCACCGCTGGAGGCAACGCTGCGTTCGCTGAGCGGACTGGCAAAGCTGATTGCACATTCGCCCAATCCATCGGCGGGGCTGACCTGGCCGATTGGGATTCATCTCGAGGGTCCTTTCCTTTCGCACGCCAAGCGGGGGGTTCACCCACCCACGGAGTTGCTCGCACCGGACCTTGCTGTCTTCGATCGATTTTATGAAGCGGCGGAGGGGAATATCCGGCTGATGACGCTGGCGCCAGAGCTGCCCGGCGCCGCAGAACTGGCGGCTCACGCGAGTGCACGGGGGGTGCGGGTTTCGGTCGGCCACTCGAACGCCACGGCAGCCGAGACGCGCGCTGTGCTGGCTGCCGGAGCCACCAGCGCGACGCACACCTTCAACGCCATGCGGCCCTTGGATCATCGCGAACCGGGGATTCTGGGAGTGGTGTTGAGCGAGGATTCCCTGTTTGCGGAGTTGATCTGCGATGGAATCCACACGGCACCGGAGATGGTGAGAATCTGGTGGAAGTGCAAGGGCGCAGAACGGGCGATTCTGATCACCGACGCGATGAGCGCGACCGGGATGCCGGACGGAGAGTACCAGTTGGGCGGACTGATCGTGCAGGTGGCCAACGGCAGGGCATCGCTGGGCGACGTGCTGGCGGGGAGCGTGCTGACGCTCGACAAGGCTCTGACCAACTTCCTTGCCTTTACCGGTGCGACGTTGGACGAAGGTTTGCGGCTGATGACGTTGAACCCGGCAACGATGATCGGGCTGGCCAGTTATGGCAGTGGGCTGCGCGCAGGAGATCCGGGCAACCTGGTTGCCGTCGACAGAGAAGGAAGACTGGTGACGTCTTTTGTGAACGGACGCCAGGCCGAAGCGCTGGGTTAGCCAGGGCGCGAACACCGTGCATGCTCGATGTTCGTCAATCTGTGGGCGCGTCAGAAGTACATGGCAAGAATTCAAAAAGTCAGTCGACCAGACAAGTCCGGCTGCTCCTGATGAACATGGCTGGTCGAAGTCCGAGGTTCCCCACCCTCCCGCGATAAAACCGCGGAAGGATGGGGCACGGAGCCTTCGTGGCGCAGGCGACAGGATTGGTACTGAGTCTGAAAAGAGGACGTCTGGATCGTTGGATTTATCCCTTGAGGGCGGCGAGCCGATTGGCGCGCCAGAGTGCGCCTTCGAGGGAGACGACCGATTCCTGCCCGACCGGCATGTTCGGCGCAGCGGCCTTGAGGCCGGCAAAGAAGGCTCCGCGCACGATGGCCATTTTTTCGACGACGCCACCGGTCCAGGCGACGGGAATCTCATCCGAGATTTTGTGATGGCGGTAGAGTTTGGAGCGGACCAGCAGGACAAACTCGACCAGGTCGGCGGCGGCTTGCCGGAGAACGGCCAACGCCACCGGATCGCCCGCTTCTGCCAATTCGTTCATGGCCGGCGCCAGGGCCGCAAAATCGGGACCGGGCGTGCTGTCTCCGAGGTTGACCAGGTCTTCAAGGCTGGCGGTCTCCCAGATTTCGCCCACTCTGTCCAGAACCTTTGTGGGGAGTTCGCGGTCGTAGGCGTTCAAGGCGCGGCGCACGCAATGGAGGCCGATCCAATAGCCGGACCCTTCGTCGCCGAGACGCGAGCTATAGCCGCCTGCGCACTCGCGGCTTCCGTCCGGGGCGCGGCCGATGGTGTTGGAGCCGGTTCCGGCGATTTGCAGGATGCCTGGGCCGCCATGGAAGGCTGCGTCAAGAGCGATCACTTCATCGCCGACGACTTCGCAATGCTCGGCGGCAAAGTCCTCAAGGACGGCGGTGATCCATTCGACGGTTCCGGGCAAACTGCAACTGGCCACGCCACAGCAAGCGGCGGTAACCGACTTCACGCCCGCTTGCGCGTAGACATCGCTGAGCAATTCGCGCAGATTAGCTTCCGCAGCCTCTGCACCCACGCGTAAGCGCTTAATGGAACCGTTTTCTACGTGGGCCAGGACTTGGTCACCGCAAACGATTGACGCACGAGTCCGCGTTCCTCCCCCATCAATTCCGAGCACCGTTCTCATTCCAGCCGAACTCCTTCTCATTGCGGCGCCTGCGCTCACTTTTCGGATGCGCCGCCGCCATCGCGCAAGGTTCCGGCCAACACATCTAAACTTCCGTCGGTCCGGGGAGGAGTCAGACCGAGTAAATGAGCCAGCCAAGGATACAAGTTTACGTTTTCGAACGGGCGAACTGTCTTATCTTCTACTATATCCGGCCCGGCTGCAAAGAAGCTCGCTTTCATGTCAGGAATGCGACGGGGATCGAAGCCGTGCATGCCGGCATTGGGAGGGCTATCGGGCTTCCCCTCGGGCGGACCGTGGGCCCGGATGGCGTACGGGCCGGTAGCGATCACAAGGGGGTCGCCCTCGCGGGGGTTTTCACTGTAGTTGAGGTTGGCAGGAACGTTCTTGCGACGGTAGACGACAAATTGTCCTGAAGCATGCTTCAGTTTCTCGTAGACCCGGGCGCGGCCTTCCTCGGTCTTGCCATAGAGCAGACTGCCGACCGTTTCAAACCCGGTGAGGTCGGCAAACTGGTCCAGGGTGATCCACCCGCCTTGAGTTTTGGCCATGCCATGATCGCTGAGCACCACGAGATCGATGGGAAGGCCGGTGGCATCCAACCCGGCCTTGAGCTGACCGATCAAGTTGTCTACCTTGTGAACGCCCGCCTTGGTTTCGGGAGCATCGGGTCCGAATTCATGGCCTTCGTGATCCGGCTCGGAGTAGTAGAGGGTGATGAAGTGGGGGCGATCGGCTGCGGGGAGACGCAACCAGGCCAGCACCTGCTGAATGCGGGCGTCGTTGTCGATCTTGTCGTCGAAGTGCAAGTAATAAGTGGGTTGGAAGCCAGCAATCTTAGCTTCGGAGCCGGGCCAGAAGAAGCAGGCCGTGCGCATGCCCTGGGACTCGGCCAGGCTCCACAGCGGCGTTCCGGAGTACCACGGCCGATCGGTGACGGCCTTGGGGTCGGCGATACCGTAGCGAGCTTGTTTGGTCTCATCGTAGAAGCTGTTGGCCACGAGCCCATGATGCTCGGGATAAAGGCCGGTGACGATGGAATAGTGATTGGGAAAAGTGAGGGAGGGATAGCTGGGAAGCATGCCTTCCGGCGCCCAAACACCTTGCTTCCCGAGGGCCAATAAGTGCGTTGCGCGATCGCGCTTGGCATAGTCCCAGCGAAAGCCATCAAGGGAGACCAGAACGACATAGTGCTGCGCCTGCGCGGCTGCCGAGTTCGGCCCGTTGTCGACATGGACCACCGGAAGCGCCGGATTGGGCGCGGTCGGTTGCGGCGGCGCCTGGCCCAGGAGGGTTGTCGATGCCCAAAGAAGTGAAAGGAAGACAGCACGTCTCAGAGTTCGAAGATGCATGCTCAATCCCTCTGCATCAGGGTATCGCACGGGGTGACGCGGGGTACAGGCGGGGTGGAATCCCATAAGAGGCGCTGGGGGGCCTTGAATCGTTCATCGCGGGGTTCACAAGAAACGACCTCCCATCCTTTGACTCCGCTTGGCCGAACAAGCGGCCAAATCTCGCTCGAGATGAAGAAGGCTGGTTGAGAATCGAGGTTTCCCGCGCTTCCGCGATCCCGCTGCGGAAGGACCCGGCGCGGAGCCTTCGTGTCTCTGCCGACAAGGACCGACTTCTCACGGCTGGTATAGGATTTCCGCATGTCACGTTCACGCATTTTTTGCATCGCTGCTTTGTGTCTTGTTCTCGCATCGGGAATGGGATTGTTCGCGCAAGGAATTGCGCCTTCGCCCCCGCTGGGTTGGAACAGTTGGGATGCCTATGGGCTGACCATCGATGAGGCCGATTACCGCGCGAATGCGACGGTGCTGGCGGGACTTCGCCAGTTTGGCTGGGAGTATGCGGTGATCGACGAAGGGTGGTACATGGAGGATCCCTTCGCCGAGAAGCTGGACGCGCGCAAATACGTGTGGGATGCGAATGGCATTCTGATTCCGGCGGTCGGCCGCTTCCCTTCTTCAGCAGGGGGAGCGGGGTTTAAGCCGCTGGCCGACTGGGTGCATGGCAAGGGTCTGAAGTTTGGCATCCACATTGTTCGTGGCATTCCTCGGCAGGTGGTGCAAGATAACCTGCCCATTGCCGGATCGACGTTCCACGCGGTGGATGCGGCCGATAAGAATTCACCGTGCCCTTGGGACGAAGGCAACTGGGGAGTGGCGGACAATGCGGCGGGACAAGCTTACTACGACTCGATGATGAAGAAGTATGCGGCGTGGGGACTGGACTTCATCAAGGTGGACTGCATCAGCGACCATCCGTACAGACCGACCGAGATCGACCAGATCGCGAAGGCCATTCGCAAGACGGGCAGGCCGATTTTGTTGAGCCTTTCACCCGGCCCAACCTCGTTGGATCACGCTGCGGCCGTGGCAGAACACGCACAGATGTGGCGCATCTCCGATGACCATTGGGACGTGTGGACCGCCGAACACAAGGTTGGGGCCGGCGAGTTTCCGTTTGGAATTCGCGACGCGTTTGAGCGGCTGGCCAAGTGGGTGCCATACGTGGGCCCGGGGAGCTGGCCGGATGAGGACATGCTGCCCTTCGGCTACCTGGGACCGCACCCCGGCTTGGGCGATGCACGGCAATCCCGCGAGACACCCGACGAGGAGAAGACGGAGTTCACGCTGTGGGCCGTGTCGCGGTCACCGCTCATTCTGGGAGCCAACCTGACCAAGCTGGACAGTTATACACGTTCGCTGATTACGAACCAGACGTTGCTGTTCATCGACCAGGCATCGTCGTTCAGCCGTCCGTTGGAAGCTGCCAGCTTGCCTGCAGGCTTCGAAAACGCGCGGGTGTGGCGGGCCACCATCAACACACCGGGAGCCCGCGGCTATGCGGAGTACTTCGCCTTCTTCAACCTGGACAGCAAGCCGGTGACCCTGCGGGCGACATGGAAGGAACTTGGTCTGGACAATGGGAAACATACTGCCGAAGATGCATGGACGTCAGAGACGGGCAAGCCCGCGAAAGATGTGAGCGTGACCCTGGCGGCGCATGGGAGCACGGTTGTCCAAGTGCAGTGAGCCAAGTCGCGGGAAGGTACAGAGCGGCGAAGCATTCTACGTGCGTGTTCACGACGTTTAGAATTGATGCATGCCAGTTCTTCGTTCGGCGTTTATCGCACTTTCTCGCAATCGCGTGCTACGCAATTTTTTTGAAAACTCGCGATTCGGCCAGCGGATGAGTTCACGCTTTGTGGCGGGGATGGAGATTGACGACGCACTCCGCGTCGCCGGGGCCCTGAATCGGCAGGGCATGCTGGTGACTCTTGACTCGCTTGGGGAAAGCGTTAGCACGGAGGAAGCGGCGCACAATGCTACGGAGATCTATCACCGGTTGCTGGATGCGATTGAGGAGCACAAGGTAAACGCCAACATCAGCGTGAAGCTGACGCAGATGGGCCTGGAGATGTCTCCGCAACTCGCAGGCGGTATTGCTGAGAGCCTGACGGTTCATGCGGCACAGCTCAACAATTTTGTGCGCATCGACATGGAAGATTCTTCGCTGACCGAGGTCACGCTGGAGATTGTGCGGCAGCTTCATGCGCGCGCGGATTTGCGCGGTTCGATCGGGATTGTGATTCAGGCTTATTTGTATCGCTCACAAGCCGACATCGAACAGCTGGTGAACGAAGGCATCCGGGTGCGGCTGTGCAAGGGCGCTTATAAAGAGCCGGCTGAAGTGGCTTTCCCGGAGAAGGCCGATGTGGACAAGAACTACGTGAAGTTGACCGAACTGCTGCTGACCAGTTCGACCTGTCATGGAATCGCCACCCACGATGAGGCGATGATTGCCGCGACGAAGGAGTTTGCCGGCAGCCATGGCATTGCAGCAAGCCGCTTTGAGTTTCAGATGCTCTACGGTGTGCGGCGGGACTTGCAACGCAGCCTGGTGCGGGAGGGGTTCAACGTGCGCGTGTATGTGCCGTTTGGGCGCGAATGGTATCCATACTTCATGCGGCGGCTGGCTGAACGGCCGGCGAACGTGATCTTCCTGGCGAAAAACTTTTTCCGGTCGTAGGGTGGTGAGTCTGAAGTTTGAAAAAGAACAACCGCAGATCCCCTTCGACTCCGCTCAAGGCAGCCTTTCGACTCGCTAGCTTCGCTCAGGATGACAAGCTGTACTTGTTGGTTAGGATGGCAAGTTGGCTGCGGTGTCGAGGCGAGCGAGGCTTTGCCGAGCAAGGTCGGCGACGGCTTTGGCCAGCGTAGGCGATGCGTTGAGCGATTCCGGACGCTCCAACCGAATTCCCAATTTTGCGGCGTAGTCGCGAAAGAGGATGTCCACGTCAAAGAGGATTTCCACGTGGTCGCAGAGAAAGCCGATGGGCTGGAGCACGAGGGCTTTGACTCCGCCGGCAGCGATGGAGTCGAGAGTGGATTCGACGCTGGGGCCGATCCACGGGCCGCCGCTGGCGCCCTGGCTCTGGAAGGCGAACCACCAGCGCGAAATCTCCGGCACTTGGTCGGCAACCAGCGTCGCCGTTGCCTTGGCTTCGACGGCATAGGGATCGACCCCTTCGCCTAGCCAGAGGCGCGGCTGGCCTTCTGTGGCAGCTGGAGCCTGGATGGTGCGGCACGGGACGCTGTGCGCAGTAAACAGGACTGGAACCGGGTGTCCAACGGCGGCGCTAAGCCGTTGGAGAGCGGGACGCAGGCGCTCGGCGAATGCCTGAACCAGTAAGGGGTGGTGGGCCCAGCCGGCAGTGAAGTCGATGCGCACGGTTCCCGCTTCCGCTTCAACGGCGCGACGATAGAGTCCCACGCTGGTGCGTGAGTTTTGCGGGGCCATGCACAAGACCGCGACCTCTTCCACGCCGTCGGCGCGCATCTGGCGGACGACGTCGGGAATATAGGGACGCCAGTTGCGCATGCCCACGTAGACGCGCACGGTCTCCCCAGTCTCGACGAGTTCCGCTTCGACGAGGCGCGCCTGCTCCAGGGTGATTTCGGTGAGCGGGCTGCGGCCGATGAGGGAGTAGCGATGCTGAATCTCTTCGATCACGGCTGGGGCCAGAGGACGGCCGCTCACCACGTTGCGGAGGTACTCGGGGATTTGCTCGATGGTTTCAGGAGTTCCGTGGGCGAGGAGAAGGACAGCTCGTTTCGGCATGGGCAGGCTCAGGGAAGGTCGCGTAGGGTTGGGGGTTGTGCTTTCCCACCCTTGGCAGAAAAACAAAGGCCTGCCAAGGATCGGGTACACAGCTTGTTTGGTTGAGTGGAACCCCGGTCTCAAGTTCGAGACCGGGGCCACCCGATGCTATTGCTCTTCGGACAGGCGGAAGTCGCGGACCATTTTCACCACGGCCTGCACATTCTCGACCGGCGTGGTGGGGACGATGCCGTGTCCCAGGTTGAAGATGTGCCCGGGACGGCCGTTGGCGGAGCGCAGAATCTCCTTGACGCGGAGTTCCAGCACCTCCAGGGGCGCGAAGAGCGTGATGGGATCGAGATTGCCCTGGACGGCGTGGCCGTGGCCGACGGCGCGCCAGCCTTCGTCGAGGGGCTGACGCCAGTCGAGGCCGATCACGTCGGCCCCTGTAGCAGCCATTTCGGTCAACAAGCCGCCGGTCTCTACGCCGAAGTAGATGACGGGAACCCCCATCTGCTGGACGGAACGAACCAGGCGCTTGGAGGCTTCAAAGGCGTATTCCCGATAGTCGGCGAGGCCGAGTGCACCGACCCAGCTATCGAAGATCTGAATGACGTCGGCGCCGGCCAAGACCTGGAGGCGGCAGTAGTCCTCAAGGACTTTGACGATTTTGTCGAGCAACAGGCGCCAGGAAAGGGTGTCGCGATACATCATCGTCTTGGTGTGGATGTAGTTCTTCGAGCCCCCGCCCTCAATCATGTAGCTGGCCAGGGTGAAGGGAGCGCCGCAGAAGCCGATGATGCCGAGGCGGTCGCGGAAGTGGGTGGCGACCTTCTGGATGGCGCGGGCCACGTAGGCCAGATCGTCGGCACGGTCGGTGCGCAAGGCACGGACGTCTTCGGCGGTTCGAACCGGGTGATGGACGACGGGGCCTTCGCCGGCCTGGAATTCGAAGGGGAGCCCCATGGGCTCCAGGGGGAGCAGCAGGTCGGCAAAGATGATGGCCGCGTCCACGCCGAGTTTCTCCGCGGCGGTGATGGTGACTTCGGCGGCTATCTCTGGTTTCTTGCAGATCTCGACGAGCGTGTGGTGCTTGCGGACGTCGCGGTATTCCTGCATGTAGCGGCCGGCCTGGCGCAGAAACCAGACGGGAGTGCGATCCACGGGACGGCGCAGGCAGGCCCGGACAAAGCGGCTGCCGTCGAGGATGGTGTCAGGCACACCCTCAATGGCATGGGTTGGGTCAATGGGTTGCATGTGTCGATTTTAGCTGCACCGGCTTGAATGCGATATCCGGCTCGAAGAGAGCGATTCCAGATCGTCGAAAGAGTGGTGACCGGGTGCGATTTATCTATTTAAGGTCCACATGGACGATGCGCAGTTCCGGGTAGGCCCCGTCCCAATCGGGGGAGACCGCGTCGAAGATGAAACGGAAATCCGCTCCGGACCCTGGTGCGAGTGGTGCTGCCGAAACCGGCTCCAGGTCGATGTAGGGCTGACGGATGCGAATGAGTTTGAGCGGCTGGGTTTCGTTTTGCGCCACTTCGTGGGCAAAGGTATGGAAGAGCACCTGCACGCTGACCCCGGTTACGGTGCGGGATCCGGAATTGGCGATGTGACCGTCCACATAGGTGACCTTCCCACCGGACAGGTTGGCCGACTCGCTCATGGCCAGCGCGGTCAACGGCAGGCTGGCCGCATACGCGTCGGGAGCCGCGCCGATGGGTGTCACCGTCGACTTGGGCTTTCCGTGCTCAAGCACCAGCACAACCACAGCAGCCACCACAACCACCACAACGGCGGACAAGATCAGGGGCAGCCAGTTTCGCTCCGGAGCCTCCTGGGGACGGCTCGCGGAAGGGACGAGTTGGGGACCAGTGCTCACGAGCGGATTTTACACCGGCAAGCGAAGGAAATGTCGGTGATCCCCCGTTCTTGTTAGGCGGCTGACCTTTTTCGCCATTGGCTGTCTCTAACTAAAGGTCCCACAATCTTTATCTGATCGGAATCGTATTGCAACCTGGGTCATCCACACTGAGGCCAGGTAGATTTGCAAGGAACGACCGGGTACACGGCTGCGTAGCATTCACAGCGAGTTCGAGAGCAACCAAGGGATCGTATCATGATGCCGTTTTACCCCCAATCCGCGACTCATTCCCTGCCCCAGGCGGAGGCCGGGAATCTGCAATCGCAAAAGCGGGACGACCTGAACTACCAGGTAGTGACCGTCGCAGCGATCCTGCTTGTGCTGGCCACTCTTCTGATCTTCTAGAAGCGACGGCATTGAGCGAGCGGCTCACCCAGGAATTGACGCTGCCGTCATCCGAATCTTGCGCGCTTGACGGTTTGGCGGAAGTCCTGCCCGGTCATTTCAATACGGACACACATCTCGGCAAGGCGTGATCGCATGCGGTCTCCGATGCGATCACCCAGAGTCTGCTCGCGGGCGGCTCGCTGGGCGTCAGTCTGAGCCCCGCCTCCAGCAGCCTTGTCGTCGTAGTTGGTGGTGATGATGGTGGTCTGGCGGTCGTTATACCGGGTGTTCAGAATGAGGGCCACGGTGTCCCAGACCCACTCATTGGGCTTTTGGGCTCCCAGATCGTCAAGAACCAGCACTTCGGCGGCGAAGACCGGCTTGAGGAGTTCGAGCTCGGTGGTGTTGACCTGGGGGTTGTAGCTGTTCTGGATGTTCTTGAGCAATTCGCGGTAGTCGCAGAACAGGCCTTTGACGCCGCGCTCCTGCACCAGGCGACGAAGGACGCCGACGGCGAGGTGGGTCTTCCCAACCCCGAGAGATCCAACGAAGAGCAGGCCTTTGCCGGCGGTGTCCACGGGGTAAGCTTCCACAAATTTGCGGGCCGTGAGATGGGCGCGGCCCAGAGAAGAGTCGGCCCCGGGAAAGACTGTATCGTAGGCATCCAGCGTGTAGTGGCGATACCGCTCGGGAATATGCGCGGCGGCCAAGCGGCGCTCTTCGCGGATCATGTCCTGGCACTCGCAGGGGCGGGAGACCCAGAGCCCTTTGGCGTTGACCACGCGCACCAAGCCGACTCCATCGCATATGGGGCAATTGCTCATCAGGTTCCAGCCTAGCGCATAGACGACTTGCGCGCACCGGTGCGTGTCTGGGGACCGATGTGGAAAAATCGGCCGATCGGCGCGGTGCGTCCTCCTACAATTGGGAGGGTGCGCGAGCCGGGCGGAAATCTTGCTCTGTTTTGCACGGCTTGGGTTGTACCCATGCGGCATGCCATGCAAGGGCAGCATTCCAGCACCGATTGGAGACCTCTGATGATCCGCAATGTCCTTCGTTTCGCTGTTTGTGCCGTGGTATTGCTGGCAGGCCCCGTGTTTGCGCGGCAACTTCTCAGCGCCCAGGAGCCGGGCAACGTACCTGAAACGAAAGCGCCTGCGCCGACCCAAGTTGCCCCATCGGCAACTCCCGCATCGGCGGAGGACTGGAAAGCGGCGCACGAGCGGCAATTGAAGCAAGATTGGCCGTGGTTGGGCAAGTTCAAGGAGGCCGATGTGAAGCTTGGGCCGCCGGCACCGGGAGAGAAGCGAGTCGTATTCATGGGCGACTCGATCACCGAAGGCTGGAAGATCGAGGGGCCGGATGGCTCGTTTCCAGGAAAGCCGTATATCAATCGCGGCATCAGTGGGCAAACAACGCCGCAGATGGTGCTCCGCTTCCGGCAGGATGTGATCGACCTGAAACCGAAAGCGGTGGTGATTCTAGGCGGGACCAACGATATCGCGGGCAATACAGGGCCGGAGACTTTGGAGCAGATTGAAGGCTACCTGGCAAGCATGGCTGAACTTGCTTCTGCAAACCACATCCATGTGGTGCTTTGCTCGATTTTGCCGGCATACGACTATCCCTGGTCTCCCAGCCTGACACCGGCGCCCAAGATCGTGGCCGTTAATGAGTGGATGAAGGGCTACGCGGCCGAAAAGGGATATGTGTACGTCGATTACCATGCTGCGATGAAAGACGAGCGCGACGGGCTTCCCGCAAAGCTGAGCGAGGATGGAGTGCACCCGCTACCGGCGGGTTATGCCATCATGGCGCCATTGGTGGAAGCGGGGATTGCCAAGGCGCTCAAGGAGCGTTGAGGTTGTGCTTCACTCCACACTTGGCGCCGCGTGGGACGGGACGTACCGGCTCGCAAAGCGCGCCAAAGCTCGTCTTCCAGGCTCGCTGTCCCCAGTCACCAGATAGGCCAGGATCCCGCCTTGGAAGAGCTGCAAGAACTCCTCCACGACGACCTCCTCCGGCAAGAACGGTCTCAACATCTCCACCCACAGCCTCTGCTGCTCTGCGTAAAAGGCCTTGGCGCGGACAGATCCGCCCCAGGCGCGACGGGAAACGTCCATGATCACGAGCAGGATTCCGCGTGCTTCCAGCGTTGTGGATTGGCCCCATAGTGTCTGCGCCATCATGGGGAACGGGGCACCCTCCGGAAACTTGCCTGGATTCAGCCGCTCTCGCAGCTTGCCCTCCAGGAGCGCAATGGCCCGCTCTTCCAGCCCGTCGCGGCTGCCAAAGTAGTGAATCAACATGCGCTTGCTGGCTCCAGCGGCGATCGCCAGCCGGTCGAGGCTCAGTTCCAACGAGCCGGCGGTGATGAAGGCGCCCAGGCAGCGCTCCGCGAGCCGGTCCAGCTCAACCATTTCTTTTCGTTGCATCTTGCCCCTTCATGTACCATGTGGTACAAATATGGATGTACCGACTGGTACGTATTCTACTTCCTCGGGAGGCGAAGATGCGCGTACGCGAGATTGTTCTTCTTTTGGTGATTGGATTCGTCTTCTGGATGGCAGGCACGCTTTGGTTTGAAAGGGTTGGACCACGCGTGTTTGAGACCACGGCGATCCGATACTGGGTCAACTTTGTTCTCTCTCCGTTGGTGAGTGCTGTGGGCTGCAGCCTGATCCTGCGTTGGCAGCATATCCCCGCCTCCGGGTGGACCACCGCGATCAATCTCGTTGCTCTTCCTGGAATGTTCGGCGAGGCAATTCTGCTCTCCAACTTCTCCACCTTGATGCCGCGCATGCATGAGAGCTCCGCGGGCAAGTATGGAGCTTTTCTTTTCGCCACGTATGGGCTTGTTCTGGCGATTGCCGAGATCGTGACTCTACGCGCCGTTTCGATCGCGGCAACCTGATTCAAAGGGTCCTTCAATTGCCTTCCACCCCGATAGCCACTACAATGAAAGAACTGAAGGAAAGGTTTTTTCGATGCCCAAGGAAAAGATTCATCCCAAATACGACGCGGTGCGCGTGCTTTGCGCCTGCGGAAACAATTTTGAAACGCGCTCGACCCATAAGGGCGACATTCACGTGGAAATCTGCTCGGCCTGCCACCCGTTCTTCACCGGCAAACAGCGCCTGGTCGACACGGCGGGGCGCGTGGAGCGGTTCCGCCGCAAGTACGCCAAGGCCGACTCGCAGACCGCAGCGGCGGCGGCAGCCAAGTAACCGAAGCCGATTCAGCCAGGTAGCACGATTGGCCTCCGCTGCGGCGGGGGCCTTTTCGCTTCAGATGGTGGTGCGAGAATGCCTTCATGATCGCCGTCGAGGTCCAGCATTACCTAGATCGGGCAAGAGACTTCCTGCAAGGGATGGATCTTCTGCAAGCCGATCTGGACGCATACGGCTACTCGTCGGCGCTGCTGGGAATTCATGGAGCGATCTCGTACGCGGATGCGCTGAGAACCAGCTTGGGAGGCAAAAAGCTTGCTTCGGAGGACCATTCGAGAGCGGCAAAGGAATTGGAATCGCTCCTTGACCCTCGTAGGCTCGAACAGCAGCAAGGTGTCAAGCACTTGAGATTTCTCCTCTCCTGTAAAAGCAGGATTTCCTATTCAGCCGAAACGACGAGAAAAAACGAAGTCGAGGATATCGTGAAGCGCGCCATACGCTTCGCAGGCTGGGCAGAGGAAACGGGAAAAGCAATGAAGATCGAGGCGTGGTGAGATGATTGAGGCTCAGGATCAACAACAAGTCGGTAGAGCCATGAACGCCGTGCAAGAATTCCTGGTTCACAAGTTGCTTTTCCCGAAGGTCTATCTCGATGCCGACTGGAACGACAATAAGGTGGGCGTGCTTGCCATCGATCGCGCCGGTGCGGGCGATGTTCATGCCATTCGGCTCGTACCGGTTGAACCGAACGGTGAGCCGGACTGGCAATTCCTGGTTACAAAGGCGGCTATTCTCATAAACGACCAGATCGAGTCACTTGGTTCGTTGCTCGCGCAGTTCAGGTACATCGCTCTGATCAGTTTTTCAGCTGGGATGGAGAAATTTTATCCAAGCGCTGAGTTGTCCCGCAGAATGCTCGCCAAAGATGGCGTGGGCCGAATCGGGATTCTGCATGTGGACTTGACCGAGGACGACCCTTCGGTCAGAGTCATTCTCAAGGCAGAACGCTTCCGATCCTCGAAAGAAATTGTCGATCTCGCCGACCGTTTTGTCGCCGAACACACAGCGAACTGGGAGTTCCGCGAGTAGCAACCCTCGGGCTCTTCAGAACACGAGACTTGGAAGACCATGCGAAATAGCAAGCGCGGCCTTGAGAACTCGGTAACGATTGACGGCGTGCCGCTGCTCTGGCGGCTGCACCGGGAACAGAATTGGACCGATGACCAGAAGGCGGTGGGTTTGGCAATCCATGTTCAGGTGGTGGGATCGGTACGGCGGGAGCTGTATCTGGAATATCCCGCGGTAAGGAAGCAGCAGAATGGCTATGCGGCGCCGGCGTTGACCATTCGGCCGCCGATTGTGTCTGCTAAAGTCGCCGGGCATATTCGGGAGGCCATGGCGGCAGGCTGGGACCCAGAATCGCGGGGCAAGCCGTTTGTATACGAGGTAGCCGAACTGCCGAGTTGACGAATACGACCACCTGGCCCACAGTATCCCTGGTCTCAAAAGCGAGACCAGGGGCACCCAGGTTTGTTTGTGAGATCAGGAAAGCACCGAGTCAAGGTAGAAGAAAGCGTAACGGCAATGGCGGGTAAGGGCTTCACGGTGAAGAAGGATTGGGACAACCCCATTGAGCACCCGATGCCCGCGGAAGCGCGGGTACCGGCAGAGGTGCGCATTGGGAACGTCCTGGTGGCCCCCGCAACCGTGCTGGCTCCCATGGCTGGGGTGACTGACACGGTTTTTCGCCGGTTCATTCGTCATGCCAGTTTGTTCAGCAGGGATCAGGGGTCAGGGATCAGGGATCAGTCCTCCGACGCGGGGGAGCCAGGCGCGGGAATCGAGAGTGCTGTCACCAATGCGCAGTCGGGTTGTGGGCTGCTGATGACAGAGTTCACTTCGGCTGACGGATTGGCGCGAATGCGGGAGTCGAAGCGGCGGCGTTACCTGACCTTTTACGACGACGAACATCCAATTGGCGCGCAACTGTTTGGCTCCAACGCAGAAACGCTGGCCGAAGCGGCGCGCATTGTGGAGGACACCGGTTTCGACACCGTGGACTTGAATCTCGGTTGCCCGGCCAAGCGCGTTGTCGGGTGCAATGGCGGCTCCGGGCTGTTGCGCGACCTGCCCAAAATTGGCGAGATCTTCCGCGCCGTGCGCAAGGCAGTCAACATTCCGTTCACGGTGAAGTTCCGGATGGGGTGGAACGAGAAGCAGATTGTGTGCGTGGAACTGGCTCGCATGGCCGAAGCGGAGGGGCTGAACGCAGTGGCCCTGCATGCGCGCACGCGGGAGCAGGGCTACAGTGGGCAGGCACAGTGGCAATGGATTGCGGCTGTGAAAGAGGCAGTGCGCATTCCGGTGATTGGCAACGGCGACATTCGCACTCCCGAGGATGCGGCCGCAATGGTAGCGGAGACGGGGTGCGACGCGGTGATGATTGGCCGCGCGGCACCGGCCAATCCATGGATCTTCCGGCAGATTGCCCAGTACACGGCGACCGGCCACTATGAGAAACCCACGGTGCAGGACCGATATCACATGATCCGGGCCTACTTCCAGATGCTCCTCGGCGAAGCCGAAGCCACTAAAGACTTGCCGCGGAGCGACCGGATGGGCGAGACGGCGGGGAAGATGAAGCAATTTGCAACCTGGTTCACGCACGGCGTTCCGGGCGGGGCAAGGCTGCGCGCGGCCATTTATCACGCGCGGACGGGGGCAGAAGTGCTGGAGCAGGTGGAGAAGTTCTTCGCGGCCGGTGCGGTGGAGCCCAGGGGATTGAATGCGGAGACCTGCGAAGACGAGACGCTCGCGTTTCCTGAAGACGCGCTGGTCTGCGATTAAGGCCGCTTGAACGGCGAGCCGCCACGGCTTGAAACGATTTGCTATCTGGCTTCTGGAAGCGATTCCGGCTCCAATCCCGGTATATATTGAACTCAACCGGGTGAGAAGGTTTGCTTTGCTGAGCAAGTTTTGGCAACTGACGGGCATCGTGCATCTCGTGGTTTCGGTCCTGGCCGTCGTGAGTCCGCAGCCGCCAGCGTGCGCGACTACGCGAAATCTTCTCGCCCTCACTTTTTCGCCCGGGTTACCGTTCCAGAGCAGGGAGATACAACCGCCTGCATCCTCCAACGGTTCGTTCATCCGTTTCGGACAACAGGCCATTGCGAACGGCAGCGAAGTCCCGTGGAGCGAAAGCCCGCTGGTGATCGATCTGTCTGGCTTGCGAACGTTGGCACCCAGCAGAAGCCGCGTTCGCTACCGGCTTATGGGAGTCGAGTCGGACTGGGTGGAGACGGCGGAGCAAGACGTTCGCTATCCAAACATGGCGCCCGGCGCGTACCGGTTTCAGGCGGCGGTCGTGGATGCCCCCGGCGGGCCGGCCCCTCCACTCGACACGGACTCTACGCCAACATTAACTTTGCCGATCACGGAAGTTTCGTTTGTGATTGCCCCGCGCTGGTGGCAAAGCGGTCCGCTGCGGTTGGGGCTCATGCTGCTCGCCACACTTGGCGTTGTTCTGGGGTGGCGCTGGAGCATCCATCTCCTTGTCCTGCAGAAGAGGCATCTGGAACAGGCCGTCAAACTGCGCACGGAAGACCTGGAACGGGAAAAAGCGGAGTTGCTTCGGACGCGCGAGCAGATGCGGCATTATGCCGAGCATGACGACCTGACGGGACTTTGGAATCACCGCATCATCATCGAGCGGTTGCGCCAGGAGGTGGATCGCGCCAGCCGCGAAGGTTCGCCAATCGCTTTGATACTCGTCGATTTGGACTACTTCAAGCGGGTGAACGATACCTTCGGCCACATGGCGGGCGATCTGGTGTTGAGGGAGATCGGAGCAATATTTCAGCGATCGGTGCGTTCCTACGATTGGGTGGGACGGTACGGCGGCGAGGAGTTTCTTCTCATTCTTCCCGGGTCGGGATTTGCCGGAGCGCGCGTTCGCGCCGAGCAGTTGCGCCTAGCGGTTCAATGGGCGCAGATCCATGACGGGGAGCAGTCGATCCCGGTGACAGCGAGCTTTGGTGTAGCCTGCGGAATTCCAACGGGGTACGAAATGCTCATCCAGTCGGCGGACGCTGCTCTTTATCGAGCCAAGGATAACGGCCGGAATTGCGTGGTCGCGACCGAGGTCGACGCAGCGCCCAAATCGAAGCGGGCGGAGGGATAAGGGGCCGAGCTACTCAACTTTGCGCAGGCCGATCATTTGCGAAGTCTACGCAGCGAACAACGGCAGGCGGATGGTGGCCCGCGCACCTTCGCTGTCTTCGCGATTCACGAGTCGGATTTCTCCACCGTGGGCACGGGCAATCTGCTGGGCCAGCGCCAGACCCACGCCGCTGCCTGCCGGCTTGGTGGTATAGAACGGGACAAACAGATTTTCCGAGTTGGCGATGCCCATGCCCGAGTCTTCAATGGCAACCCAGACAGAACTTTCATCCGTGTGCCAACGCGCATGGACGGGACGGGATCCGTTTGCCAACGAGGCGTCGACAGCGTTGGCAAGCAGGTTGATAAACATCTGTTCCAACTGATCGGGGTCGGCATCGAGTTCGACCGGCGGTCCGGTTTCGAGCAAAATGGGCAGCCGCTGCTCAAGCAAGACGACACGTTCCAGCAACTTTCCGAGGACGACGGGCTGAAAGTGCGGCGGCGGCAGTTGGGCAAGCAGTCGATAGGATTGAACAAAGCGATGCAGCGAATCGGCGCGGCTCTCCACGACCGACAGGCCGCGCCGAAAGTCACGCAGCGTGTCGTCGTCTCCCTGCATGTGGTCGACGCGCGCCAGCAGGCTGCCGGCGATGGACTTAATGGGCGCCAGCGAGTTAGAGAGTTCGTGGCCGAGGACGCGGATCAAGCGCTTCCAGGCTATCTGTTCTTCTTCCTGGAGGGGGAGGCTGACGTCGGCAAGCAGGAGCAAAGTGTGCGGCGCGCCATCCTGGCGGAAGACGGCTTTGCGCAAAAGCCAGCGCGTGGACTTGCCGGCAAAGGAATGAATGCTCTGATCGGGAGCGGCCAGCAGTTCTTCCAGTCCAACCTCGCGGGCGGTACGCCCAAAGCTGCGAGCGTGCGTGAGTCCAAGAAGTTTTACGCCGGCATTGTTGACGAGTTGGAGGAGGTTTTCGCGGTCGAACGCGAATAAGGGGGCGTGCATGACTTCGAGAATCCGCGCCAGCAAGGCGGTTGCTTCCAGGGAGCGCACTCTCTGCTTTTGCAACAAGTTGGCGAGGGCGTTGACCTCCGCGGCAAGTTCGCCAAAGGCGTCGCCGGTTCGAGCACCGCGCGCACGAAACGAATAGTCGCCCTCGCGCAACGAGGAGACGACGTTGGAGAGTGTTTGCAAGGGGCGGACAATCCCCTCGATCAGGGCAGCCGCGACGATGGCCAGGTACAAAACCACACAGCCGATGAGGAGAAGGCCGGTGCTGAGCGAGAAATCCTTCTGGTAAAGAAAGATCGCCGTGAATGCCAGGGCCGGGAGGCCCAGAAACAGGCAATAGAGCCATGCACGCCGAACAGCCGATTGGCGGCTGCGCGGCCTGCGTGCGCGCGCGGCAGGTTCAAATGCCATACTTTTCAATTCGCCGATACAGCGCAGCCCGACTCAATCCGAGAGACTCGGCGGCCTGGGAGATGTTTCCATCGCATCGGCGCAGGACCTTGCGAATGAGCAGCGCCTCCACCTCGTCGATACTCATGTTCTCAAACGATTGCGGGGAGGACTTGGCTGCGGCAATGGCCAGGTTCGCAGGCTCCACTTCCTCGCCGCGACAGAGCAGCACGGCACGCTCAACGGTGTGCTCGAGTTCTCGAACGTTGCCGGGCCATGCGTACTGCATCATGTGCTGCATGGCGGCGGACGAAAATCCGCTGACCTGCTTGCGGTAGCGGGCGCGATTGCGATTCAGGAAATGCGCGGCCAGCAGAGGGATATCTTCGCGGCGATCGCGCAAGGCGGGCAGACGAATTTCCACGGTGTTGATGCGAAACAGGAGGTCTTCGCGGAAGTTTCCAGCCTCGGCCTCTTCCTGGAGCAGCGCGTTGGTTGCGGAGATGACGCGCACATCCACGCGCCGCGTCTGCGAGGAACCAACCCGCTCGAGCTCCCCGGTCTCAAGCACGCGCAGCAACTTGGCCTGCTGGCGCAAGGGGACATTTGCGATTTCGTCGAGGAAAAGCGTGCCGCCGTTGGCCAGTTCGAATCGGCCAATGCGGTCGGTGCGGGCATCGGTAAAGGCGCCTTTGACATGGCCGAAGATCTCGCTCTCAAAGGTTCCTTCCGGCAGGCCACCTGCATTCACGGCCACCAGGGCCATGCGCGAGCGCGGTGAAGCGGCGTGCAGGAGCTTGGCAACGATCTCCTTGCCGGTGCCGTGTTCGCCGGTAATCAGCACGTTGGCATCGGAGGGTCCTACTTGCGCGATCAGCTCAAGCACAGGCTGCATCGCGGGAGCGCCGGCAATGAACTCGGGCATGCCTTCGGCACGCAAAAGACGATTCTCCAATTCCAGATGGCGAGCCCGGCGCAGGGCCGAGTGCAGTTCCGCATGGACGCGAATCAAGGAGGAAAGGCGCTCGTTTTCCCAAGGCTTCTGGATAAAGTCGCGCGCGCCGCGCTTGATGGATTCGACGGCCAGATCGATGTTGCCCCAGGCGGTCATGACAATCACCGGCAGGCGCGAATCGATCTCTTGAATGCGGGCCAGCAGATCGAGTCCTTCCTGGCCGGAGGTGGTGTCGCGGGTGTAGTTGAGATCGATCAGCAAGACGTCGTAGTCGGCTTGACTCAACGCTTCCAGCAGCAGTTGCGGTGAGCGGAAACAATCCACAACCATGCCCTGCGGGGCGAGCAGGAGCTCTACGGCCTCGAGAATATGGGGCTGGTCGTCCGCAACAAGAACACGAATTTTCTCTGGCTTACCGGGAATGATCCGTCTCCTGAATAGCACCGGCAACGGCCGGCGTTGGGGCGCGATGGAAAGCATGTTGGGCAGAGGCGAGCATGATTCCTTTCCCTTGATTCTACGGCGCGCCCGTCACGACGCCCAACTTCGCGTCTTCGATGGAGACGCCGGTGCGCTCCAACGTCGCGCCGGTGGCGCGGTCGATATCGACTTTTGCCTTCTCATAGGCGGTCTGTGCAGCGTCCAAAGCGGACTCGGCCAGGGCAAGCGCGCTTTCAGCATTCAACGTGTCGAGGCCCGACTTTGCGCCGAGGACCTGTTCCTGCTTGGTAATGTCGAAGAACCGCTGGGCAAGGTCGCGGGCTTTCTGGGCGGCATCGACGTGGGCCTGAGCCTGCTCGAGGGCGAACTTGGAGTTGCGCACGTCGAAGCGGATGCCTTTCTGCTGCTGTTCCGACGAGATCTGGCTTTGCCGGTATTGCAAAACGGCGCGGAATTGATCGGCCTTGGCCTGACGATTGCGCAAATTGATGGAAAGCGTCATGCCCACCTGGTATTCCGGCGATGAGTAATTGAAGGTGTTCGCAAACATGCTAGGGAAGTCAGTGGGCAGATCGGTGGAGCACTCCTGTGCACCGAGACTGCAATTTGGGTTTTTGGGTCCAGCTGTACCAGCGCCGGCGTAGTAGCCGTACATATTCAGAGTCGGCAATAACTCGCTGTTGATGTCCTTCAGGGCCTGCTTCTGCACTTCGGCTTGCATCTGGTAAATTGCGACTTCAGGCCGATTCTTCTCCGCGGCGGCGATCAACTCGTCAATGGACTCGTCTGCATTGGGGTCGGGCTCTGCCTTGAGGTCGAGAGGAATGACCGGCATCTCATCAATGGTGGGATCGTCAACTTTGGTGAGTGCGTTCTTCATCAACAGCTCGTTCAGGCGAAGGCTGGCACGCGCAACCGTGAGGTTGCCTTCGGCGGTAGCCACGGCAGATTGATCGGTCATGACTTGCATGGCTGGGATGGCCTGGAGTTCGAGTTGCTTTTGATCGTCGGTGAGATTCTTGTTGGCAAAGCCAAGAGAGCGCTCGCTGATCTGCTCGCTCTCATAAGCATTTACGAGGTCCCAATAGATGTTCTGGACCTGGGTTACAGTCGCGATGACCTGTGCCTTGAAAGCAAGGTCAGTGATCTGGGAGTTGCGTTTGGCAATCCGGATGAAACGCTCGTTGGTGGCAACACCGAAACCGGCCAGGAGGGCCTGGGAGATGGTCACTGCGAAATTGGAATAGAGTTCCGGATTGATGGTGTTGTACGGTGTGTTGCTGGCGACACGCTGGCCGAGATAGTTGATGTTGACGTTGGTTCCAATCGGGAAGGATTGGGAAAAGTTCGACAGGACCTCAATGGTGTTGGTCTTCAGAACAGGTGTGCCGCTTAGAAACTGGTTGGGCTCCTGGACGGTGGTGTGGTCGACGTATCCCTTGAAAGTAAGGAAGGGATCGAAGGAGGAGACGCTGGTGCCGGCACCGAGGGTGGAAGTAACGATGCCGCCTGCACCTGCCGAGAATCCGGAACCGGATGAGCCGCCTCCGCTGCCCGTGGAAGCACCAAAACCGCCCTGGGTACCCTGAACAACCGCGGTGTTGACGCCGTTGGCGGAGCTGCCGGCCTTGGTGCGCAGAATATCGGTTTGCGCGATGGGGAAGTTATAGCGGAAGTACGCCAGATCCAAGTTATTCTCGATCGCCACGGCGATTGCGTCATGCAGAGAAAGGAAGATCTTGCCGTCGCGTATGAGGTTCTGCAGGCGCGGCGAGTTGCTGAGATCCAGTTCCGGCGCAGTGCTGGGTCGATAGGGCGCGAGCGGGTTCCGCGAGCGGGGCATGGGCACATGAAACGGTTGGGGCGGCGCAAATAAGGGTGGCTGAGCCTGCTGCATTTGTTGGGCGAGGGTGGGCGGGGGCGCCGGAGTTGTGCCGGTTGCGGGCGCAGGCGCCTCGGGCGTCGCCTGTGGACTTGAAGAAGCGGCAGGCGTCGAGGACTGCGGCGGCGGAGCCGCAGCCAGTGCGAAGTTCACGTTCAAAAGGAGAATGGCGGCCGTGGTCTTGATGAAGCGGGCCGAATTGGAATTGAAAGGATTCACTGTGCACCGACCTCCGTGGTTCTTGGCTCAACGGCTTCGTCGCGCGTCAGCCAGCCGTCGCGCAATTCGAGGATGCGCTTGCCGTATTTGGCGTTTTCCTCGGAGTGGGTGACCTGCACAATGGTGGTGCCGGCGCGATTGAGCTGACAAAACAGCTCCATGATCTCGCGCGCCTGGGTGGAATGCAGGTTGCCGGTTGGCTCATCGGCGAGGAGCAGCGCTGGCGCGTGAACCACGGCGCGGGCAATGCCGACGAGTTGTTGCTGACCGCCGGAAAGCTGGTTGGGATAGAGGTCTTTCTTGGCCACGATCTGGAAACGATCGAGGATGTCGGCGACCATCCCCTGGCGTTCCTTGGCGGGAAGATTCTTGTAACTCAGGGGTAAGTCGATATTCTCCGCCACGGTCAGATCGTCGAGCAGGTGATAGCTCTGAAACACCATGCCAATGCGCTGGCGTGCCAGATCGGCCCGCTGCTTGCGGTTGAGCTTGTGGGCGGGCGTGTTGCCAAACCAGTATTCGCCCAGCCAGCTGTCATCGAGCAAGGCCAAGACGTTGAGCAGGGACGACTTCCCTGCCCCGGACGGTCCCATGACGGTGACGAATTCGCCTTCGTTGATGGTGAGCCGAATTTGGCGCAGCACCCACGTTTCGGTGTGGCCGGTTTTGTAACTGCGCTCGATGTTCTTCAGTTCGATCATGGGTATTACTCCGATCTCAGGGCAAGAATGGGGTCGACAGCTGCGGCGCGGCGCGCGGGCAGCCATGCGGCCAGGAATGAAGTAGCGGCGAGGACAATGACCACTGCGGTGAAGGTCAATGCGTCATGAGCTTGCACCCCATAGATATAGCCGCTCGCGAGTCTGGCAGCAAACCAGGCCATCGCGGCGCCGATGGACAAGCCGACAAGCACGAGGACAAACGCGCGGCGAAGAATGAGGTTGAGGATGTTGGCCTGCGGGGCACCGAGAGCGATGCGCAGACCGATCTCCTTTGTCCGCTGAGCAACGGCGAAAGACAGCAAGCCGTACAAACCAACGGACGCAATCATCAACGCCAGTGCCGCGAAGCCCTCCAGCAGATGCGCGATAAGTTTCTGGCTGCCGAAGGAGTCCTCGACGGCCTCGTGGATCGTCTTCACTTCGGTCGTGGTGGCATCCGGAGCTACCTCGTGCAACACCTTATCGAACTGTGCGCGGAGCGTATCGGCGGGAATCGCGGCACGAATTGCCACCTGCATAAAGGCGATGGCGATGCCATAGAGTGGTGTACCCGGCTCAATCTGCGCCAGGCAGAAGTAGATTTCGGGCTTGGTCGCGTCGGTGACATTCGTTTGCTTGGTATCGCCGATGACGCCCACGATGCGCGCGTCGTGAAACCGTCCTGTTTTGCCCATCGAATAGATGTGCCCGATTGGGTCCAGGCCGGGAAGAAACTTGCTGGCGAAGGCCTGGTTGACGACCACAACTACCGGCGAAGAGGCAGTATCGTCTTCGGTAAAGAAGCGTCCGCGGGCCATGGGGATGCCGAGCGCCTCAACGAGGCCGGAGGAGGCAAGGCGGCCATCGGCCATAGGAGCTTGTTCACGGGGAACGTCTTTGTGATCGAGCTCGCCTCCGATCCTCACGCTCATCTCCCTGCGCAGCGGCAGCACGGAACTGAGCGCGGCCACCTGCACACCGGGGATGGCACGGAGCCTTTCCAGCAGGGGCAGGTAGGACGTGCGAACAATGTTGATCTGCTGCAATGGGTCGTTTGCATCTTCGCGCGACGAGCCGCTCAGGATGACGCCGCCAGTGAGAACATTCTGCTGAGAAAAGCCAAGGGGCACCTGGCGCAGTGCATGAATGGTGCGCAGAAAGAGTCCTGCTCCGATGAGAAACACGAGGGTCAGCGCCAGCTGCGCAACCACCAGGGTCTCCCGGGTGCGGCTCTGGCTGGCCGAGGCAGTGGTGTTGAAGCCGTGCAGCGACTCCTGCACATTACGCCGCGAGACGCGGAGCGCGGGAATGATGCCGATGAGCACGGCGGTGACAAGCGTGAGGGCGACCAGCGCCGCGACTACGCGCCAATCCACATGAATGGCTGATGTGAGAGGCAAGTTCCGATTGATCTGATGCCAGAGCAGTTTGATAACGGATTGACCCACCAGCATGCCCGCCAGGGCGCCGATGCCACTCAAGAGCAAGCTCTCCACCATGGACTGCTGGAGTAAACGCATGCGGCTGGCGCCTAGCGCGGAACGCACGGCCTGTTCGCGCAAGCGTGAAACGGCGCGAGCCAGCATAAGGCTGGTGACGTTGAGGCAGGCAAGAGCCCAGATGCCGAAAACCACTCCCGCAAGGAGAAACAACGGCTTGCGCGCTTCGACATTCAACGAGTCCTGGTATCCGGTGACTTTCACGCGGGCGGGCCAATTGTCTTCCTTGGGCACCTCACTGGCAATCGTAGATTGCGCGCGGTTGAACACATCGGCCAACTGCGCTGGCGTCATGCCCTCGGGCAGTCGAGCAAAGACGCTAAAGGGATTGATGGCCGTGTCACCGCTCATCGCCGTTCGCGCGACCGACGGGATCTCGGCCGGCGACCAGATCTGGAAAGGGCCTTCGCCGAAGGGCATGGCGAAGTTGCGCGGCATGACGCCCAGAATCGTATAGGCAACGCCGCGGATAGTCAGCGTCTTACCGGCGATCTGCGCATCGCTCAAGTAAAGCTTGCGCCATACGTCTTCCCCGAGCAGGACCTCTCGATTGCGGCCAGGGTCGGTCTCCTCGGGGCGAAAAACGCGGCCAAGGAGGGGTTGCACTCCGAGCATCGGGATCAGGTTCGCATCCACTTCCGTGCGCTCCACCTGCAAGCGTCCGCCGGGGCCGACGATACTTGCCCGCGAGCCGCCGAGGGCCGCTCCCATCTGCAAGCCGGGCCCACCGGCATCGCGCAGTTGCAGCATGTTTGCATAGGTCATGCTGAAGTAAGGCATGGGGCTGACCAGTTCTACCGAGACGATGCGATTGGGGTGCACATACGGCAGCGGGCGCAGCAGAATCCCATTCATCACCGTGAATGCCGCGATATTTGCACCTATGCCTAAAGCCAGGACGGCGACCGCGGTGAACGTGAATCCAGGCGATCTCCGCAGCTGCCTCAGAGCGTAACGCAGGTCCTCAAAGATCGATCGCATTGGAAATCTCCTTTCTCTCGAATCCATATCCACGACGTCTTCGCTACTCGTTGCGCAGCGCATGCATCGGTTGCACGGCGGCAGCGCGGCGCGCGGGCAGGGCCGCGGCAAGCACGACCATCACCGCGGTAAGTACAAGCGCCCCGCCGAGCGTAATTGGATCGAATGTAGTAACGCCGTACAGTTGGCTGCGGAACAGCTGCGCCAGGCCGACGACAGAAGGCAGGGCGACCACAACCGCGATGCCTGCAATCATCGCCATCTCGCGCACGACGAGCAAGATTACACCGCTGCGCCGCGAACCAAGCGCCAGTCGCACACCAATTTCACGCGTGCGTTGTTCCGTTGCATAGGCCAGCACTCCGTAGAGGCCAACGGCCGCCAGCAGCATGGCCAGCAGCGAGAACCCCATGGCGAGGAATGCAAGCGCTCGCTGGTCCGATGCGCTCGAGTCGATCTGTTGTTCCATCGTCCGCAGTCCATCAACGACCAGCGTGGCATCGAGTTGATGGATGGCCTGGCGAATTGAAGCCTCGACAGGCGAAGGTGGCTGCACGGTGCGGATGTAAATCTCGACACCGCCGGGATGCTTTTGCTGCAGGTAGGGCCGGTAAACCGCCGGACCCAGTTCGTCGTGGAGGTTCTGGTGTCTCACGTTGCCCACCACGCCGATAATCGTCGTGTCCAGCTTCGTACCGTCGCCGCCCCCTTCGCCAATAGCGCGGCCCAGTGCGTTCTGCGGTGTGCCATAGTACCGTTTGACGAAGGCCATGTTGACCACCGCAACATTGGGTTGGCCCATCGCGTCCGCGGCAGTGAATTCCCTGCCCGCCAGAATCGGAAGATGCAATGTGCCGAAGTAGCCGGCCGTGATCCTGCCGTCTTCGAAATTCATGTTTTCATCTTCAGCTGGCTTGTATCCCTGGATCGTGAAGCTTGAGCCGGTCGAATCTCCCTGCAGTTCGGGATCGTTGGTGGCAGCCGCGGAGACTACGCCCGGAATGCCGCTCAGCCGTTGCAGCGCACCGGTAACGATTTGCGCTGTGCGGTCTTCCCCGTAGCCGGAACTGGTGAGATCGAGATTGAACGTCACCAGGTTCGATGTATCGTAGCCGACCGCCTGATGACGCAGGTTATCGAGGGTGCGCACGAACAACCCCGCGCCGCCCAGCAGCACGACGCTTAGCGCAATTTGTATGCCCACCGCGAGTTTGCGGGCTCGTTGCGAGCTCTTGGAAGCGGTTCCAGAGTTCTGGCGCAGAGCGTTCGCGAGGTCGGGATGCAGAAAGTGGAAGACCGGCGCGATACTGAACAGCACGCTCGCCAGCAGCGAAACTGCCAGGGTAAACAAAAGAATGCGGGCGTCGATCGAGGTGGAGTATGGTTCCTGGCCGGGGTCGGAACTGGTGATGAGACGAACCAGTGCGCGGGCCACCAGGGGCGCAAGCGCCAGGCCAACAGCCGCTCCGGCGATACCGAGAAGGCCGCCTTCGACCAACAATTGCGAAACGATCCGGCTTCGCTTCGCGCCCAAGGCATAGCGCATTGACATTTCGCGCGTCCGGCCGGCGGCCCGGAGCAGCAGCAGCGTAGCTACGTTGATGGCGCACATGGCCACGAGCAGCCCGGCCATGCTCATAAGAATCGTCAACGGCGTCTGCAACTCCATGCGGCCAGGATTGAATCCCTTGGAGTCGTCCAAGACCTTGAGCCGTGAGTTGTCGAGGAACTCTTTGTGGAAGCGGTCCGAATGACTTTTATAGAGCGTCCATTCATACGCGCGCTGTGAGTGCCACAGCGGCCCGAGGGTGGCCTCGGCCTGCACCCTGCTCACGCCCGGCTTGAGGCGGGCAACGATCGTAAGCCAGATTGACTGGTGGTTGTTCAAATCGTCGCGTGGCGTCATCCACGGCATGGCGATCTCCACCATGCTCATGGGGATGAAGACCCCGGGACGGTAACCGCCAATGGCGGAGTCGAAGTTCTGCGGCGCCACGCCAAGGATGGTGAAGGAGTGGCCGTTGACGAGCACAGATTGACCGACAACATCCGGCGATGCTGCGAAACGCGTTCTCCAATAGTCGTAGCTGAGCACCACAACAGGGTTGGAGTTCTTCGCGGTGTCGTCTTGCGGGGAGAGCAAGCGGCCCACGGCGGCCCGGAGCCCAAGCACCTGGAAGTAATTGCCGCTGACCACTTCCGCTTCTTTGCTCTCCGCCTGGTTGCGCCAGGAGACTCCGACACTGGCCCTGTCGGCGGCGAGCACGCCCGCGAAGGCTTGGCTCTGGTCGCGCAGGTCCTTGTACATTGGGTAGGAGAAGAAATCGTGTTCGGAGCCCCCAAAACTGCTGGCTGAACCCGAGAAGCCGCCGGTCCAGTTGAAACGCACCAACTCTTTCGGACGCTCGACGGGCAGCATGCGCAGCAGCACTTGGTCGAACATGGTGAAAACCGCCGCATTGGCACCGATGCCGAGCGCCAGCGTCGCAATGACGGTGAGCGTGAAGGCGGGCGATTTGCGCAGTTGGCGCAGTGCGTAGCGTATGTCCTGAAGCAGCAAGTTCATTCCAGTTCTACCTCGATTTCAAAAGGTTCTGTGCCGTTTACTCAGCTCTAAGCGCCTGCATGGGTTCGATGGCGGATGCGCGCGGGCGCGCTCGAATCGTCGAGCACGGCTGTGGCAGCAAACCCATTGCTGTGCGCACGCACAAAGTCGGCTGCCAGGCCTACCTGTTCGTTGTTAGGCCGCACGCCAGGAAAGGTGAAGGCCACACCGACGGGGCGATCCGCGTCGGGATAGGGCAGTGGGGACAGAAGGACCGAGTGGATGACACTGTAGACGGCAGCCGTAGCACCGAGACCCAGCGCGAGCGTGAGGACAGCGGTCAACGTGAATCCCGGGGCGCGCCTCAATTGGCGAATCGCGTAGCGAAGATCGTTGAACATGGCTCGCATGAGGGTCCCTCCTTTACTCCGTACGGAGCGCTTTCATGGGATCGACGGAAGCGGCCCGGCGCGCGGGAATGAAACCGGCCGCCGCCGCACAAACTACCAACATGAGAGGTGCGCCAGCCAAGGCCCATGCATCATAGCTGCCAACACCATAGAGCAGGCTCTTCATGAGGTAACCAGCGTAAACCGAGGCCGGGATACCGAGACAAAGACCGATGACCACTTGCCAAAGAACTCCGCGCATAATCATGCCGACCACGCTGTTGCGCGTCGCGCCAAGAGCCATGCGGATGCCGATCTCGCCGGTGCGCCGCGCGACGAGGTAAGACATGACGCCATACAGTCCCACCGAGGCAAGGATGAGCGAGAGAATGCCGAAGAGACTGGAGAGTTGCGCCACCAGCCGTTCCTGATCGAAGTTGCCGGCCACTTGCGCATCCATGGTGCGCAGGTCGTTCATGGTCAGGTTGGGATCGACGGCGGCGAGGGATCGGCGGATCAGCGCTTCGGCATTGGGCTGCGGGGTGGCGAAACGAATGACGATGGAATCGATGAACATGGACTGGATCTCGCCGGAGTTCATCTCCGGCTCCGCGTAGCCGCTGAAGCGTTGCGCGAGCGGGCGCAGATAGACGGGACGAATTTCATCGCGCGGATTATTCAGCTTGAAATCGGCGAAGACTCCGACAATCTCGAAGCTTCCGGAGTATTGCGGAAAGTCGATGCCGAAGTGCTGTCCGATGGGATCCTGGTGGGGAAAGAATTTTTTCACAAAGGTCTCGTTCACGACAACGACCTGCGGAGAGTTCGCAGTGTCCTGCTCAGTGAAGCCGCGGCCGCGGACGATGGGCACGCCGATTGCGTCCAGAAAGTGGGTGCTGACGCGATCCCAGGTCGAACCGCATTTATCTCCGGGGCGGGGTGCGGGGTGGCCCTGCTGAATGACGCATTCACCCCAGTTATTTCCCTCGAGAGGACTGTAAGTAGCCATGCCGACGCTGTTGACACCCGGAAGTGCGTCGAAGCGGTCTTCGAGTTGGCGATAGAGGCCGGGCAGACGGTTGACAAAATAGCCCGCGCCCTCCGGGTCGAGATGCAGGACATAGCGGTTGGTTGTGGTGATGCCGAAGTTCTGGTGCTGCAGGTTGATCAGGGTTCGGGTCATGAGGATGGCCCCGGCGAGGAGCACCAGGGAGAGAGCCGCCTGGAGGACCACCAGAGCCATTTGCGGCAGGGAGGAACGATCGCGGGTGGAGCGGTTAGCGCCGCGCAAGGCCTCGGCGGGTTGGGCTCGTGTCGAGAGCCAAGCCGGCGCGGTGCCAAAGAGCACGCCGGTGAGAAGCGAGACGAGAAAAGCAAATCCCAGGATGGGCAGCGAGGGGCTGGCGCCGACAGGCATGTTGCGGGAATCCGGGAAGGCAACGGCGAGGATGGAATGCGTTCCCGCGTAGGCAACTAACAAGCCAGCGAGTCCGCCGATGCAGCCGAGCAGCAGGCTCTCGGTAAGAATTTGCCGCATGAGGCGCGGCCGGGCTGCGCCGAGAGCCATGCGCAGAGCCATATCCGCGCGCCGCCCGGTGCTGCGTGCGAGGAGGAGATTGGCAATGTTGGCGCAGGCGATGAGCAACACAACGGAGGACAGAATCATGAGCATCTTCAAGCCCTTGCCGGTTTGCTGCTGCAGATTTTGAATGCCGCCACCGCCCGGCGTGAGAACCACGTGCATCTTGGGAATGAGGCTAGCGCCGCCGTTTGCAGTCAGAGTAGGACGCGTAGAGAGCCATTGCCGGAGGGTCACGCCGATCTTGGTCTGAAGCGCGGCGATGACCGTTCCCGACCGCATTCTGCCGAGGAGGTAGAGCCAATGAGACTCAGGATGGTGGAGGATGGCGCTTTCGCCGTCGACGTATGGCTCCGTTTGAAGGGGCAGCCAAAAGTCAGGAGGAGTATCCGAAATGCGATCTCCAAAAAAACCGGGTGGGGCCACGCCGACGACGGTGAAGGGTTTGGTTTGCACGTAGAGGGTGGATCCGACGATCGACGGGTCGGACGCGTACTCGCCCTGCCAAGCCTTATAGCTGATCACGATTGCGGGCGCTGAAGACGGCGTGTCGTCTTTGTCGCTGAATGGTCGACCGATGTACGCCCCCAAGCCGAGCGTCGCAAAGTAGTTTCCAGAGACAAACTCGGCGTGCAGGGGTTTGGCGGGCGCACTGCCCCGGCGAACGCTCCACGTATTGCCGCCGGCCTGCATGGCGGCAAGTTGTTCGAACTCCGGCGTGGAATCTCGAATGTACTGGTACAGATCGGTCGAGAAGATGGTGAAATCGCCGGTGTCGCCGGCATTGCCAGGAAAGCCGCCCTCGACACAACAATCGCCGTTGTCGCCAATGCGGTAGAGGCGGGATGGATCGGTGACGGGGAGGGAGCGGAGCAGGATGCCCTGGACCAAAGTAAAAATGGCGGTGTTGGCGCCGATGCCGAGAGCCAGCGTGATGACTGCGGTGAGCGTAAAGCCGGGCGACTTCCGCAACTGGCGGAGCGCGTAGCGAATGTCGATCCAGAGCTGGTTCATGAAGGTCGGCTCCTTGCCTGCTCAATGAAGAGCTATTCGGTGCGAAGCGCCTGCACCGGTTCAATAGAAGCGGCGCGGGCGGCGGGGATGAGCGCTGCAATCAGGCCTGCGGCGATGAGGAAAAAAGCGGTGAGGACCAGGCTTCCGGCCTGCTTTTGCGCTTCGATGTAGATGACCATGCCGATGACCTTGCGGGCGACGAAGGTGAGCGCAAGACCGGCCACAGCGCCGGCGCCGAGCAGGATGGCGACACGTGACAGGACCATGGCGAGGATGCTGTGCCGGGTCGCGCCGAGCGCCATGCGGACGCCAATGTCGCGGGTTCCCTGCTCCACTTCGTGACTGATGAGGCCATAGAGGCCCACCATCGCGAGAGTCAGGGCCAGCGCGGCGAAGATGCCGAAGAGCCAGCTTTCCATGCGCTCCAGGACGAGGACTTCGGAGACGACCTCGGTCATGGTGCGAGGTTCGTCGAGAGGCACGGTGGGATCGAGGTCGTGCACGATAGCGCGGATGGGGGCGACCACCTGCTCAGGGTCCCCGCTGGTGCGGACGACGAGAAACATCGTCGACATCAGGTCGGCCTTGTACCTGGTAGGCACTTCGTCCACGAGCCAATCGCGCTCGGGCATGGGTGGATCGAAGATGCTCTGGCGGACGTTGGGCGTGACGCCGACGACGCGCGTCCAGCCTTCTTCCTTTTCGCTGTCGTCCATGCGCACAGCCACGGGATCGATCCCGGCAGGAACAAAGCGGGATACGAAGGCATCGTTGACCAGGACCGTAGCGGCTTTGTTATCGGGCCCATCCAAAGCCGGGGAAAGGCTGCGACCGCGATGCAGGCTAACCCCCATGGTCTCGAAGTAGCCTTTACTGACGTAGCGCGACTCGGCAAGCGTGGCGGAGGTCTGTGGATTTGCGGGCTGACCCGCGATGTGGACATTCGAGTTGTCGCCGAAGCTATCGATAGGCAGCACATCGATGAGTCCGGCGGCTTGAACTCCAGGCAAATGCCGGACGCGCTCTTCGAGCGGCGCGTAGAATGCGGTGAGCATGTCACGGCCTTCGTAGCGGGCACGGGACAAGCCGAGTTTGGCGGATAGGATGTGCGTCGGATCGAAGCCAAGGTCGGCATGGCGATAGCGTGTCACGGAGCGAACCAGAAGCCCGGAAACGACGAGAAGCACCAAGGTGAGCGCGACCTGGACGACGACGAATGTGGAGCGCAGGCGCATCTGGGCGCGCTGCGTGCCGGCGCTGCCGCCGGCCTTGAGGGCGCGATTGGGATCGATGCCGGAAAGACGTAGCGCGGGGTAGAGCGATGCGGCGAGACTGGTGAAGAGGGCAACAGCGATGGCGGCGGAGAGGACGAGCCCGTTCATGCGCACGTCGGCTCCACGGTCCAGAGCGCGCACCAAGAACGCGCTCATGCCCTGAAGAAGCAAGTTGGCAATCAGCACGCCACCGATGACACCGAGCATGGCCTGGAGAAGACCTTCTGTAAAGACTTGGGCGAGCAGACGACTGCGGCCCGCGCCGATGGCCACGCGCATGGCCATCTCGCGCTCGCGCTTCACGCCGTGCGCCAACAGTAAGCCGGCAACGTTCACGCAGCCGATGGCGAGCAGAGCAAATACGGCGAAGAGCAAGGTCCAGAGGGGTCCCCGCGTCTTGCTGTCCACGCGGTCCGCAAGTAGCGCCATTTGGGCGGACTCATCCTGATCGGAACCGGGGTAAGCGCGCGCCAGGTTGGCGGCAGTTTGAACCAGATCGGCCTGTGCCTGCTGGACGGTGACACCATCCTTGAGTCGGCCGACGATGCGGAGCCAGTGCGCGCCGCGGTTCTGCATCCACGAGTCCGTGATGAGGCGCGGCGTATAGACGGCGTTACGCAGGTTGAGCGGATAGCGAAAGCCGGCTGGCATGACGCCGACGATCTGCACCGAGCGGCCGTCAAGGCGTACGATTTTGCCGATGACGCCGCGGTCCCCCGCGAAGTACTTCTGCCACGCGCCGAAACTGAGGACAGTGATGTCGTTTTTGCCGTCCTGCTCTTCGCCGGGTAAAAAGGTTCGGCCGAGCAGCGGTGGCACACCGAAAACCTGAAAGAAATTGCCGGTGGAGTGGACGCTATCGAGAGAGACCGGACCATCGGAGGGAGTCTCGATGGTGACTTTTCGGAAGTCGACGTAGCCGGCCAGCGACTGGAAGGTCTTGAGCTGAACCGTCTGGTCTTTATAGTCGGGCCAGGAGGCGGGATGGGCGAACCCGCTGCGGGTCACATTCTGGACGAAGGCGATGCGGTCGGGCTGAACGTAAGGGAGGGGGCGCAGGATCACCGCGTCGATCACGCAAAAGACAGCGGTGGCTACGCCCACACTGAGGGCGAGGGTGAGGACAACGGTGAGGGCGAAACCCGGTGCGCGGCGCAATTGGCGCAGCGCATAGTGCAGATCCTGCAGGGAATTGCGCAGCGCGTTGCGAAGCGACATGGTTAGGCCTCCACTTCCTCGGTGAGCTTCTTGAGTTCGTCTTCGGAGACGACTTTGCCGTCGAAGAGATGGACCTCGCGCTGGGCGTGCTTGGCAAAGCGCGGGTCGTGGGTGACCATGCAGATGGTGGATCCCTCGCGATGCAGGTCGGCGAGCAGGTGCATGACGGCTTCGCCATTCTTCGAATCCAGGTTGCCGGTGGGCTCGTCGGCCAGCAGGATGGAAGGAGAGCCGGCGAGGGCGCGCGCGACGGCCACACGCTGCTGCTGACCGCCGGAGAGCTGGGCGGGATAGTGCTTCATACGATGCGCCATGTTGACGCGCTCCAGGGCTTCTTTAACGCGGCCCTTGCGCTCCTGGGAAGGCATGCCGGCGCGATAGGTCAGCGGCAGCTCCACATTCTCTTCCACGGTGAGATCGCCGATCAGATTGAAGCTCTGAAAGATGAAGCCGATCTCCTGGTTGCGAATGCGCGAGCGCTCGCCAAAGCTCAGGTTTTCGACCGGGTTGTTGTTGAGCAGGTAGCGGCCTCCGGTGGGCGTATCGAGCAGGCCCAGGATTGACAGCAGCGTCGATTTGCCGCAGCCTGACGGTCCGGACATGGCGACATACTCACCGCGCGAGATGGTGAGGTGAATGCCGGAAAGGGCATGGGTTTCCACTTCATCGGTGTAGAAGACCTTGGTCAAGTCCTCAATTTCAATCAGCTTGTCGTTCGCCATCCTGTCCCCCTTGTTTAGTTGTCAGCGATCAGTGGTCAGCGATCAGTTGCGGTTTTGGTCGGCTAGGTGACTTGTCTGCAGGGACCGCGACGCCGCACCCTGAAGACAGACCACTGACCACTGGCTCCTACTCGAGCCGAATCCGGTCCACGTTGTCTTCTCTCGACATATCCGAGAGGATGACCGTGTCCCCTTCCTTGAGACCTTCAATGATCTGGATCTCGTTGACGGATCGGCGGCCGACTTTCACCGGCACGCGAACCGCGCCTTTGCCATCCGGGTCCACCTTGAAGAGGCTGAGCGTCGAATTCTCGTTGCCCAGCGCCGGTGCGCCCACATAGAGCACATCGTGCAGCCGCGCCAAGTCGATGGAACCGTCCACGCTCAAGTCGGGGCGCGCTCCTGGCGGCAAAGGCGCATCCAGTGCTACGTCAACGGTGACCGTTCCGTTCAATACCGACGGATCAATTCTGGAAACATGCCCCGGGATGACGCCGTTGTGGGTGTCGATGGAGGAGGGTTGGCCGAGCTGGATGTCGCGCGCCTGGGTCTCAGCGATCTGCAGTGCGGCCTTGAGCTTATCGAGCTGAATGACCTTGGCGACAGAGGTTCCGGCGGTGACGTGCTGACCCACCTGCAATGGGATGGGAAGTTGCGCCAACACACCGGAGATTCCAGCACGCACATGCAGCGCGCCCGCTTGCTTCTCGTAGAGGTCGAGCTGCGCCTTGGCCTGCTCGACTTTGGTCCCTGCAGAAGCGAGCTGGACTTCGATCGCCTTGGCGTTGACATCGAGCTGTTCCTCCGACAATCTTTTCTGCGCGGTTAACTGGTCGGCGGTGTTCTTCGACGCGCTCGAAACCAGGCCGGAAACCACGCCCAGCTTGTAGAGAGCCTCGTCGGTCTGCGCCTGCCGCTGGTCCTGGGTAAAGGCCGCGTTCACTTGCGCGGCGGCAATCTTCTTATCCATCAGGGTGCTGTTGAGCGTGGCCTGCAGGCTCTTGTAGTCGGCTTCCGCCCCTTTAAGCGCCGATTGCGCGCTGAGAAGCTGCTGTTCGAGCTGCGGATCGCTCAAATCCATGACCACCGTGTCGGGGGTGACCTTGGCGCCGGGGAGAGCGATGATGCGGACGACCGTGGCGTCGGTCTGCGCGGGGATCAACTCGATCGAATCCTCGCGCGGGACGAGGAACCCGGTTGATCCGCGGACTTGAATGGTCAAGTCGCCGCGCTTCACCGTATCGGGCCAGATGGTGGAGCGATCGACGGTCGGAGCGGCAGGTTTGAGCCGCGAAACAGCCACGATGGCCACGGTCAGCAACACCGCGGCCACGCCAGCCCATATGGCGTACTGGCGCATCTTTTTCTTTTTCAGGTCAGGCCGAGCGATATCCATCACAACAGGAGGGAAGCACTTGGGGTGCCAAAAGAGATGTTGACCGAAATGCTGAAAGGAAAGAGCTTCGCGGCAGGGTGAAAACAAGCGAATCGTCGATAGGTGACCGATTGCATCGAGATGGTGTTCGATTCCGAACATTTGAAACGGGGTTTCCCTGGTTCCGATGTGAGCCTTTGAAGAACCCGCCCACAGTTTTCGTGGGTTCCCACCCTTGAATCAAAAGGCGATTCAAGGGTGGGGCACGGAATTTGATCTCTTTGGGGCGGCGAAGGCGGTTGGTGCTGCTCTAGGTGCGTGTCGGGCATAGCGTCTTCGCCTAGGCCGATCCAGCGGGTTTCAGGCTGGTTTTCGAACTGGGGCGCGCAGGCAGTAATCCGGTTGGTAGCTTTTAGCAAGGATTCTGAGCTGTTTT